>Ga0315912_10000369_pt1 | contig 89318 bp, 126 predicted proteins | sample VfabasoilMG_FD_204469 | JGI IMG/M metagenome (GOLD analysis project Ga0315912, IMG submission 204469) | Garden soil microbial communities collected in Santa Monica, California, United States - V. faba soil | ecosystem: Environmental > Terrestrial > Soil > Garden | place: USA: California... | reverse complement strand
GGCCTGGACCCTAACGGCTACCAGACCAACTTCTCTCGCGGCGAGAAAGTGACCAACACGAAGTTCCCGTTCTACCCGTGGAACTTCAAGCTGGTCAGCCTGAACTGATCTGATCAAGACAGGTAAGCCCGGTGGGAAACCACCGGGCCTTTCTTTCCGCACGTCTGCACAAAGGTAGAGCCATGCTTAAAATTCCTGGGATCGTCCTGCTCGACATCAAGGGACTGTTGATCCACTCGTACTTTCGCGGCAAAGACCCTGACGCCGTTCTCGACGCCAGCGGCACCCCAGTCAACACCTCCGGTTTCGGCCTCCGTACCTTCATTGAAGGTTACCTGCGGGGCATCCTCCAAGAGTTCGCCCCCCTGAACATCGTTGCGGTCTGGGACGGTGGCACGGACTATCGAACGTCGATCTTCCCTGACTACAAAATCAAGCGGAAATCCCGACCGAAGAACGAAGCGCAGGAAGTCCAACTCGCTGACCTGTACAAGAAGGCGAAGGTGCTGCTGGCCTACATCGGCGCGCACAACGTCATCGTGCAAGGCACCGAAGCGGACGACGTGATCGGCGCCCTGTGCAAGCGGGTCAAGGGTGTTCCGAAGCTGGTCTACACCGTTGACGGCGATCTCGTGCAACTGACCGACAGCGACTGCGTGGTTCTGGTCGGCGGCGAAGTCACCACGGAGTTCGAGGGCCATCCGCACCACCTGATTCGTCTGTACAAGTCTATGGTGGGCGACACCTCCGACGAGTACGGCGGCGTGCCGCAGATTGGACCGAAGGCGTTCCAGTTCCTGCTGGACACCTACGAGCTGGACGGGATGCAGGAGCTGGAAGCCTGTGTACGGGCCAACGACTTCAGCTATCTCAAGATGGCGGTCGAAGCCACCAACTGCAAAGTGTTGAACAAGCTGTACGAAAACCGGGGCATCTGGCGGACCATGTACCTGCTGGCTGACCTGCACCCTGAGTTGTGCCACCGCGCCACCGCCAAGGAGATCATCAAGCCTGAGTGGTACGTCCGCATGGCGGACGCTGAGCGTGTGAAGCAAGTCCTGCACTCCGCAGGCGCGGACTACATGTTCGATGTGTTCGAGCCGTTCCTGCCCCGCTTCGCCCTGATCGAAGAACAGGATGTCCCTGCTACTCTCGATCACTTTCGCAAAGCACTTTGCGAAACCCCCTACGTTCCTTTCGACTATGAATCCTATGACGCACTCGGCAAGGACTGGAAGCCAGCCCTGCCGGACGCCGCCAAAGGAGACTTCGTTGACGTGCTCTCGCAGCGCCTGACCGGCGGCTCGTTCTGCTATGGAGCAAACCTCCAGCACACCGTTTACATCCCTGTTCAGCACCGCGATACCGCGAATGCTCCACGGGACGCCCTCGCCAGCTTCCTGACGTTGATCGAAGAAGCTGAGCTGGACTACGTGGCGCACAACGCCCGGTTCGAGGAACAACTGTCGAAGCAGGACCTGAACTTCCAACTGGAAGGTCCGATCTGCACCCAGGTCCTCGCCAGCTACGTCGATGAAAACCAGTTCGCAGGCCTGAAGGACCAGACCAACCTGTACTTCGCCTACGAGCAAACCAAGTTCAAGGACCTGCTGGAGAAGCACGGCGCCAAGGACATGCGCGACCTGACCGGTGAGCAGGTGCTGGCCTACGGCTGTGACGACTCCTACGTGTCCGGTCGCCTGTTCATGCTCCAGTACCTGACGCTCTGCCTCGAAGAGCAGTGGGACTTCGCCTACTACCGCGACCGCTTCACCTGCCACCCGTTCAACCGGTCGTTTGAAGCCGGCATGATGATCGACTACGAAGAGATGGAACGCCTGAAGGTGGCCGACCAACTCACCATCGACACCAACATGCTGCGCATCCGCGAGCTGCTGTCCGAGCACTGCCGCGAGCAGAACCCGGCAGGGGCGATGGAGCTCAAGCGTGCCGAGGGCGAGGCGCAGATTCGTCTGCATATGTCCAAGGAACTGAACCGGGCGCAGGCCACGGCCAAGCTGGCTGAGTCGGTGATCCGCTGGACCGAGGCGTCGGTGTACGTGCCGTTCACGTCATCGCATCGTCCTGAAGAGTTCATGCCGACCGCCAAGGGCTTCAGCCGCTGCGCCGAACTGGTGGGGATCAAGACCCCGCTGGAGAAGCTGAGCGCTGCCGGCCTGACCGAGTGGCTGATCAGCATCAAGGCTGACCTGACCGCCGAGGGCGTGGACCCACGGGCTGACAAGCTGATCACCCTGCTGGCCGAGTGCGGTATGCAGGAGTTCAAGGAGCGCAAGGGTTCCGCCTTCGAGGCGCTGAAGCAGTACGTCGAGGCCAACATCCTGCACGAGAGCGGCAAGGTGATCGAGACAGGCTGCGAGCTGAACTTCGGTTCGGCCAAGCAGATGACCGAGATGCTGTACTGCATGCTGGCTCTGCCGGTTCGCATCCGCACCTTCCCTGACCGTGGTTCGCAGCGCGACAAGCTGGGCCTGGAAGGTGCGCCAAGCACCAACGAAGAGTCGGTGATGGCTGCACTGGCAGAGGACTGCCCTGAAGGCGACTGGCGCCGTGAGCTGTTGCAGAAGTTCCTTGAGGTCAAGGAATGTCAGACCCGCTTCTCCCTGTACTACAAGAAGTACCCGCACTGGAAACACCCACGCGACGGCGCGGTTCACCCCGGCACCCGTAACTGCGGCACCGTGACCCGCCGCCCTGCTGGCTCCAACCTGAACGTGCTGGCTGTGTCCAAGGGTCCGCTGCGGGGCATCTTCATCCCGCGCTTCCCGAGCCACGTGTCGGTGTCGCTCGACTTCTCCGGGCAGGAGCTGCGCATCACCGGCTCCGAGTCGAACGACCCGGTACTGATCGAGGCCTACACGGCAGGCGGGACGTACATCGACGAAGACGGCATGACCCGCGCCAACTTCCGCGACATCCACGCCATGACCGGCTGCACCTTCGCCAGTCACGTGCTGGAGCAGGAGCTGGGCAAGCGCATCCTCGACGAGCTGATCTGGAGCGAGACGGGCACGCTGGACTACGAGCTGTTCTGCAACCTGCTGGACCGCAAAGACCCGGTGTACGAACGCTTCGAGGTGGTTGGCGACAAGTTGCAGAAGACCATCGTCAAGGTCAGGAAAATGGCCAAGACCGTTAACTTCCTGATCATCTACGGCGGTCAGGCGTTCTCGATGGGCATGAAGCTGGGCATCCCTGAGCGGGCGGCACAGAAGATCATCGACGGTGTGTTCGCCGGTTACCCGCGCCTCGGTGCGTGGCAGCAGGAGACCATCGCAGAAGGCCGGACACAGGGCTACATCACCACGGCCTTTGGCACTCGCAAGCACTGCGACGTGAACATCCTCAGCCGGGAAGGCAGCCTGCGGGCACGCGCTGAGCGGCAGACGGTGAACCACAAGATTCAGGGCGGCGCTGCTGACGTGCTGAAGGTCGTACTGACCAACGCTCACCACACCCGCCTGTACGAAGAGACACACGCAATCCTGTACGCCCCGGTTTATGACGAATTGACCAACAGCGTTCCAATCGACAACGTTTTCGAGTTCGTCGAGCGTGCGCAGGACATCATGAACATCACACCTCCAGGCCACAAGATTCCGATGCTGGCAGAGGTGTCCATCGGCAGGAACTGGCACGAGGTTGCGGCCAACGAACTGCACGACCGGCCTTCGGAGAAGAAGATCACCGCGCTGTTCGACAAGTGGTACGCCGAAGGGTGGCGTCGGTAAGCAAAGATCAATAAGGGGAGTAAGACATGATCCAGTTGAACAGTGACCAGCGCGGAGCCGTAGACGAGATGCACGTCTTCGCCAAGGGAGTGGAGCCGTTCTTCCTGCTGCTGGGAAGCGCCGGTACAGGTAAGACCACCTGCGTGCAGACATTCATCAGGGAGACCCGCTTGCGGGTCGCCTTGACCGCACCAACCAACAAGGCCTCCAAGGTGCTGCGCGAGACTGCGCGGCAGGAGCTGGAAGGCACCATCGACGCCAGCACCATCTACTCCCTGCTGGGTCTGCGCTTGGACAGCAACGGCGAGTGCCGCGAGATCACCGTCAACGAGGAAGGCAACAAGGCCAACCAGTACGACGTCATCGTGGTGGACGAAGGCTCGATGGTGAACGACTCCCTGTTCGGCCACATCTGCCGTGCAGCGCGGGAGTTCGGCGTGAAGTTCCTGTTCATGGGCGACGGCTGCCAGTTGCCGCCTGTGGGTCAGGAGCGCTCGCAGGTGCTGGACATCCGCTACTACCGCAAGCTGACCAAGGTGGAGCGCCACGACAACCAGATTCTGACCCTCGCCAACCACATCCGGTTGGTCCAGGCAGGGCAGGCGCACCTGTCGCTCGACTCGGACAACGACGAGCACGGCGGCGTCTACAAACTGAACTGGAAGGCGCTGCGCCGCCGTGCCTGCGAGGCGTTCACCTCGGACAGCTACAAGGCCAACCCTAACTCGTTCAAGGTGATCGCGTGGCGCAACGACACGGTGAAGTTCTACAACGAGCTGATCCGCGATGCGATGTACGGGCCAAAGATGGCTGCCGAGATGCCGTTCCACGAAGGTGAGCGGGTCGTTACCTGCCAGCCGATCATGGTGGGCGATGAGCTGGGCATGGCGACCGACGAGGAAGGCACCGTCGAGCACGTGGTCATCATGCAGCACCCGATCTACGGCAACCTGAAAGTCTACGCCATGACCATCCAGCCGGACTTCTGGGATCAGTGGGTGGTCGGCTTCGTGGTCCACGAGGACAGCCGCCGCGACTACAACGCCATGCTCACCGAAATGTCGAACAGCGCCCGGATCGGCAACGGCTCTTGGGCAGCGTTCTGGGACTTGAAGGACTCGATCCACGACATTCGTCCGTGCCACGCGATCACTTCGCACCGGGCGCAGGGGTCGACCTACGACACCGTGTTCGTCGATACCGGCGACATCCTGTGCAACCAGAACACTCTGGAAGCACTGCAAAGCCTCTACGTTGCATGTTCTCGCCCACGTCGCATTGCTGTTCTCTGCTAAGGAGTTACACCATGTTCGAGTTCCTGCTGTCGCTGTTCCGCAAGAAGAAGAGCAAGCGTGAAGTCGCAAAGGACTTTGCGAACGAGACGTCAGAACCGGTCTGGCCAAGGGACGTTAAGCGGCCCCAAATGCCGCCTGTGAGAAACCCGAGGTCAGCGACACCACCACCGCCGAAGTTTTCGTCAGCACCGCCACCACCGAGGTCAGCGTCGTCAAGTTCCAGGCCTGCGGATCGCAGCGGGCGCGACGACTACCTGATGAACCCGGCTCACCCGTTGAGCCCGTTGAACCCGATGAACCAGACCGACACTCGCAGGGACGAACCGGAGTGCGCGCCAGTTCGCTCCCACAGCGAACACCGCCACACGTCGAGGTCTGACGACGATTACACACCTTCTCGCTCCCACAGCTCTTGCAGCTCCAGCTACAGCAGCTACGGCGGCGACAGCAGTTCCAGCAGCAGTTCGAGTTGCGACAGCAGCTCCAGCAGCAGCTCCAGCAGTTCGTGTGATTGAGGGAAGACCATGGCCAAGACGCCGCAAGAGGTAGGGAAGGAGTTTGAGGAAGATTTCCGCCTGCTGTGCAAGGGGATCACCACCCGGCACCGGGCGGCGGTTCACCGCCTGTACGACGCACACTCGGCAGGCGGGTACATGCCGGAGCAGCCGGGGGACTTCTTCTTCTTGATGGAACAACACCTGCACCTGTTCGAGCTGAAGTCGAGCCACACGCACCAGACGCTGGTGAGTGGCTTGTCCTCGCTGATGAACACCAGTCAGGCAGCACAACTCCGCTTTTGGGCGCGGGCCGGGGCAGTCACCCACGTCCTGTTCCTGTCGCAGCAGGACGGGGCAATTGAATTATGGTCAGGCGAGCACGTGGCTACGGTCCGTGCAAGTTACAGGGGGCGACTCAAGCCCGATGGGATCGTTATGCACTTCAAGAGTTTCAAGGAATTTAAGGCGGTCTTCGAGGCCGCACTGATCGACAACCCGCGCTTCAGCGCGGCGGGGGCCTGACATGACCACAGTGATTACCGTCTACACCGATCCACACTTGGGCCGCACGATGCAGGCCCACACCACCACCAACAGCCGTGCGCGGTTGCGCGACACCATTTACAAGACCGTGGACGACACCCTGAAGGACTCCCCGGCGGGCTGCTACAAGGTCTGCTTGGGCGACCTGTTCGACCAGTTCACCAACCCCGAGGTGGTGATTCAGCAGGGGCTGCGGATTGCCGAGAACAGCGACTACATCATGGCCGGCAACCACGACGTCACCGCCGACAAGAACAAGGTCGGGAGCCTGGAGTTCCTGAGCCACCTGATGGAAGAGTACGAGTCCGACTGCAAAATCCTGCTGTCGGGCTTCGGTGAGTCGCGCTGCTACCTGAACTCGATTGCCGGCTTCGACTTCATTTTCGTGCCGCATCACACCACCGACGAGTTGTTCCAGCGCTCGCTGGATGACGTGATGGAGTGGGCGCACCAGCGCCAGATCACCCGCAGCGTGAAGCCCAAGGCTTACCTCTGCCTGCACTGCAACTACGACTCCGGGTTCGCCGTGGACGAGACAGCCCTGTCGCTGACCCGCAAGCAGGCCAAGGATTTGCTGGATGCAGGGATCGACTACATCCTGATTGGTCACGACCACCACCCCCGCGAGGACTTCGAGGGCCGGGTGATCATCCTCGGCAACATGCACCCAACTGGCTTCGGTGACATCGGGCCAAAGCGTGTGCTGGAGATCAAGGCGGACGGCGGGCATGAGTTCCGTACCATCTGGTCGCCGGAGGGCAAGTACGTCCAGCTCGACGCCGAGGCATTGATCGGTGGCATTCCTGAGACAGTTCCGCAGGGGGTCCAGTTCATTGAGATCGTCGGGAAGCTACCACCAGAACACGTGATGCACATGGCCAAGGCGATCCGTGGCCTGTGGACGACCTACGAGCCGCTGGCGATCCGCAACAAGGCGGAGATCGTCAAGGCCACCGGTGGTGACGCCGTGTCCTACGATTTCCAATCCATCGACAAGGTGGTGATGGACGACCTGAAGGACGCGCCTGATCTGCTGGACCTGTTCCTGTCGTTCTGGGGCCGCACGCTGGCCGGGTTGGGAGAAGACTGATGTTGGTAGAGGTGTGGTGCGAGTTGACCTGCGCCTTCTGCCAGCAAGCGCTGGAGGGCCAATACGTTGAAGGCGAGTTCATTCCAAGGGAGCAGATGCTGCGCACGGCCCTTGAGCGTGGGCGAGCGGTGAACCTCGAAGGCGAGGTTTTCTGTGACGCACGCTGCCGGGTGCAACTGACGAAACGTCGAGTGGAACAAAGGGGAAGGGACAATGTTAAAGAAGCTTGAGCTGAACTATTTCAAGAAGCACGAGTACCTGACGGTGGACTTTGCCGAGGGGTTGAACGGCATCACCGGCCCGAACTACAAGGGCAAGAGCACCATCCTGCTGGGCATCCTGTTCTGCCTCGGCGGTTCGCGCATGGTTCCAGGCAGCCGCATCGCCACCCGTGGCACCAACGCGGGCTTCCGTCAGACCCTGTGGTTCGCCATTCCCGGCAAGGGTGATTACATCGTCCAGCGCACCAAGACCGCCGCCAACCTGAAACGGCTGGATGCAGCAGGGCTGGAGGAACTGGTCGCCAGTGGCACCACTCCGGTGAACAACGCCATCGCTGAGTTGCTGGGCATGCCGCTGCGCCGCTTCGCCCAGATCAAGTACGCCAAGCAGAAAGCCGCCGACGCGATCCTCAAGGCCGGCTCCGGCGAGCTGTTCAAGATCGTGACTGAGTTGACCGGGTTGGAGCGGATCATGTCCGTGCTCACCCTGTTGGACAACGACCTGAAGGTGCATCGCCACATTGTGGAGCTGACGCCAGAGATCGACGTTGCGCCGAAGCAGGCCGCGCAGGAGGCCTGCCGGGAGGCGCTGGAAACGGCCACCGTCGCGCTGGAGCATGACAACGAAACCCTGAAGAAGATGAGCAAGGAGCTGGAGGAAGCCGAGCAGGAGGAACGACGCCTGAACAAGGTCCGTTCCGAGTTGCACGACGCCAAGCGGGAGATGAACTACGCCAACCTGACCATGGACACGGCCTGCCACCGCTACACCGCCGTGAAGGACAAGCTGACCGAACTTCAGATCGAGTCGCTGAAGCTGTGCGGCGGCGAGGACTTGGTACTGGCTGAGAGCATCGTCAAGCTGGCCAATGGTCGTGGTGCCATCGTCGAACAGGAACGCCAGAGCCGCGCCCTGAGCGTCGAGGTGGCAACCCTGACCAAAGCGTGCCAAGGCCTGACCGATGGTGAGGACAAGCTGGAGATGGAATTGCAGCTAGCCACCAACCTGATGAACTCGCTGCCACCGTTGGACAAGGAAGCATCGCTGCTCGTTGAGCATGAGCTGAACGCACTGAGGGATAGTCGCCCTGAGTACGTCCACCGGCTCAAGCACGCCCGCTCCACCGTGGAGAACGGGTTGTGCGATAGCTGCAAGCGCCCGTTCGAGGACTACAACCCGGAGGAATCGAAGCGAGCTGTCACCAAAGCTCTCACCGACCTGAGCATGATTGACGAGCGGGTCAAGGAGCTGCACGCCCGCTTCAGCGATTTCATGGAGCAGGAGGACAAGCTGGCTCGCGCTCAGGACGAGGTGCGCCGCAAGGGTATCGCGCTGGAGGACTACCGTTCGCACGCGGGCAAACTGCGCCACTCGCTGGCCTTGAAGTCCCTGGAGCTGGCACCCCTGCCAAACGCCGAAAACCTCAAGCAGGAACTGGTCGCACTGGACGAACTGCTGGAGCACTCGCGCCAACTGTCGCGCAACCTGAGCAATGCGATTGGCGAGCTGAAGGACACCGAGCGGGTTGCCGAGGACGCCAGCGCGGCGCACGCCAAAGCCCAGCGCATCCACGACGAACTGCTGAAAACGCATGACGTGTTCCACGTGGAACATGCAGGCGAATTGCTGGAGCAGGTGCAGAAGCTCCGTGGCAACCTTCGCTACCTGTACGACGAGGTGATGGTTGAGCGGGACAAGAATCGGGAGCTCACCGGCAACCTGATGACTCAGGTGCGACTGCTGGAGCAGGAGATCGCCGCCGGCTTGGCCAACAACGCCAAGTACGAAGAGGCGCTGGTGAAGGTGTCGGCCATGGAACAATTGCGCGACCTGATCCGTGGCAACCGCGACCGTTACTCGAAGCAGGTGTGGAACGTGTTCATGGCTTCGGCCAGCCTGTTCGCCAGCACCCTGACCGCAGGCTACATGGAGCAGTTGAGCCGGGACAGCGAAGGCGCGTTCACCTTCTTCGAGGAAGGCTTCGAGATGAGCCTTGAGGAAGGGTCAGGTGCCCAGCTCGCCATCATCGGCTGCGCGGTGCAGATGGCTCTGGCAGAGGCGGCGCAATGCCCGCTGGACGTGATCCTGATGGACGAACCGACTGCCGACATGGACCCGGAGCACGCCTTGGCGTTCTCCACCCTGCTGGCGGCGAGCGGCAAACAGGTCATCATGGTCAGCCACCGGGAACTGGATTCCTCGGTGTTCAACCACTCGATCACGCTCTGAGGTGCGCCATGGCCTGCTATGTTTTAAGTCAGTGGGAGTTTGAGAAATTGCTGGTGGCGTGGCGGGCTGATCAGGAGGAAGAGGCGCGGTTCTGTGAAAACCTCTACTCCCCTTCCCCGGCTATCAAGGCGCCGCCGACAATGCAGTCGCTGAAGTTCTGGTGCAAGGCCCGTGAGACGTTGCAGGAGCGGGGTGAACCCATTCCTGCTGAGTTCAAGCCGATGGTATGGCTCACCCCTAGCACTCTGGCGGAGGACGTCCCGCGCTACCATCTGACGACCTTACATGGAGAGACACCCTCATGAGTGACTGGACCGATAACGCCTCAGAGCTGGAACTGTTGCAGACTGAAGTGGCCATTGAAAGGCAGCGCAAAGCAGGGCAGGAGCTGGAAGAGGTACTGAGTACCGCTGCCGGCCACTGCCTGAATTGCGAAGAACCTTTGGAGCAGGGCCGCTTCTGCGATGCGGATTGTCGCGAGGATTTTCAGAAACGCCTCAAGTTCAAGGGACGTTGAAGTAGTTAGGGCCAACGAAGTCTTTCCCGTTCGCGGGACGCTCGTTGGCCCTTTTGTTCCAGTAAGCCCAGCCACCCACCCTGACCGCCGCGTACATCGCGTTGCGCTTCCAGGCCTGCACCCCGATAGCCTCCATCGCCTCAAGCAGAATGTCATCCGCCTGCTTGCGGGTCAGATGCTGCGCGCAATACAGGAAGTCATGCAGCACCGCCGCCCTGCGGTGTGAGTCGTTCACATCGAGCAGGCCGCGCATGAACTTCGGGATCGACGCCAAGTCCGTGATGAAGCCACGCGGCACGATCATCTGCCCCAGCGAGCCTTCGTAGATCAGGGGCTGGAACACGACCCACTCACCCGGCACAGACCGAGCGCCACGCATGTACTCTTCGAGGACCAGCGGGGTCAGGAACTTGGGTACGAACTCAGGCATGCTCATGGCTTGTCCACCTTGTCTTCCAGCACTTTGCCGAGGGCGTCCTGCACCACGTCCTTGGTCGGGCGCTCATCCTTCACGATCAGGATCACGGCCAGCAGCAGCACGCCAGCCGAGGTCACCATCTCCACCGGGACACCCAGCCACGTGGCCAGAGAGCCGGCCAGCAGGGTGATGCCCTGCCAAGTCGACGGTTGTTTGAGGTACTGGATCAGGACTGTCATCAAATCGCTGTTCATCGCTTCCCTCCCTTGCTGTTCATTGCTTGCTGAAGCTGGAGGTCCCGAATCTTGCTGTCCAGCTTCTCGATTTCCTGACGCAGACTGTCACGCGAGGCGTAGTCCTTCGCCAGTGCGGCCAGCACCAGCGATTGCTCCACCTGCTTGTCTTTGATCGTCACCAGCTCAGCGCTGGTGGTTTTCATGTGCGCCTCGATCAGCGGGGCTTGGGTGGCGATGTCCTTCACGATCCCCAGGAATCCCAGCAGCAGGGTGGCGGCGACGGTCGTGGAAACAGCCGTGATCGAGCTGATTACGGTTCCCTTCGATTCCGATGCCATATGCCCCCCTTGAGGTGTCAGCCACCTGCTTTATTCCGGGCTATTATAGCACTGGCGTACCGCCACCACCTTCGCAAAGCACTTTGCGAAATCCCTTACTTGTTGATCAGCAGGGTGATGCCCAACTCGGCCAGCGTGGCGTCCTGTGTGGACCCGGTGTAGACCTTCACGAAGTCGCCAGCCACCAAAGTGACAGCCGCGCCGGATGGGGTGGCGCTCCAAGTGCCGACTTGAGAGCCTGCGTAGAAAGTCACGTTGCCGATGTTGGTCCCATTTTTGTTGATGTAGATGACGGTGTTCACCGTGGCCGGCACTTCTGCGAACGCCCGCGACCCTGCGAAGTTGGCAGGGATGGTCATCGACATTGGCGCGACGAAGCGACGAAGGGTTGTGCTCACGCCCGGACTTCCAGGCTTGCCCGCAATCGTCAGTTCGCAGAGGTGAGTGGCCGTGCCGCCTGCCCCTTCGGAAAATGTCACAGTCGCTTCGCCCACAGCGGTCTCTGTGACAGTCACCACCGAGCCCACGAACTTGATCGTGTGGAACTCGCCAAGGTCGGTGGTTTCATCCAGCAGGGTGATCTCCGGCGTGCCTCGGACCTGCGCCACTGTCGCACTTCTGGATTGCGGGGTCTCGCCACCGACCGACACCAGAACAAGGTCTTCGTCTGCCAGCGTGCCAGCGGGGGTGAGCTGGCTGAGTTTCTTGGCCATGGTTTACCTCAGAATGTCGGGTCGATGATCAGGTTGGTGATCCAAGTATGGCTCTCAAGCGGACTCCATGTCGTGCCCGGTGGCCGTGACCACTGCCACTTCAGCTCGTAGGTGCCAGCGGGCACGACGAAAGAGTAGCGGCCCATGGCGAGGGCCATGTCACTGCCGCCCAAGTCCACCGGGTACCACTCCATCTGCTCCACGTCGTCGATCAGGAATCGCAGGAGGTCGCTGCTGTCCGGGTCGTTGGTGCCGAACCAGCGCCCGAAAATGCCCCAGTCAAAGGTGACTTGGGTGTTTCCGGTAGCCACAAGGGTCAGGGTGGCATCCTCCAGCGCGCCTGCCAGCGACGGCAACGGACTGCGCAGCACGCCGTCCGTTTTGCGGTTGGTCGCGTAGTAGCGGCCAAGCACCCACGTCCCTGCGGTCGGGGTGCTGGTCTGGAACAGCTCGATGGTCGGGGTGCCGCTGTCCAGCGAGCCGGTTTCCTCGATCAGGGTGAAGCCCTCTTCCATCAGCAGGACGTCGCCGGTCTCCCGCGCAATCGTGGTCGAGGTCACAGGTGGCACGGACTGATCCAGCCACACGTAGACCGGGACGAGCTCAGGGTCCGGCTCCGGCTCGCCGCCACCGCCACTGAAGGCGATGGGGAAGAACGGCAGGCCATTGTAGGTGGCATCCCCGCTCACCCCTTCCTTCGCCGTGATGGCGAAGAACGGCCCCCCGTCGTAGGTCCAGTCCAGTGTCAGCAGTTCGTCTCTGGTTGGCAGTGTCATATCAGGTCGCCTGTGTCACTTCGAGGTCATCGTAGTAGACCGAGTAGATTTCCGGCGGGGTCAGTTCGGCTGGGCCGTAGCTGCCGTACTGGGCGTAGACGTAGGCGTACACTGGAACCACGCCAGTCTCCCCCGGCGTGAAGTTCAGCGTCACCTGCTGCCACGAGCCGATGGTCGCCATGTTGGCAGCCACCTGAATCAGCGGAATCTCCATGGTGGCGTCCGGCAGCACCATGATCCCCCAAATCGCCGCAGGGTCGTCCATCGGGTCGTCGTACTGCTTGTAGACGTCGTACTCCACGTACATCCAGCAGGTGACGGTCACCTCCTTGTCGGCCTCGCACGCCACGTAACCCAGCAGGTGGCCCGGAGCCCCGGCTGGTCGGTCGTTCATGAAGTAGCCCCACTTGGCGGATTGCAGGCGCCACGACAGCCCGCTGGCCGTGTGGCGGATCGCCGTGCTGCTCTCGAAAATCTCGTTGCCATTCACGATGGTTCGGTTCTTGGTAGGGTCGCCACCAATGCGGGTCTGACGGACGATGGTTGGGTAGTTGTCCAGCGCGTAGAACAGGTTCGAGCCGTCGTAGTCCGCATCCAACATCAGTTCGGCCATGTTGTCGAAGTGCAGGTGGAATGGTCGCCCGGTCTGGAGTGTCACCGCCCAGTCGTTATCGTTGTTCTGAATGACCGTCCCCACCAACTTGAGGTCGTTAAAAGTGTTGTCCAGCATGATGCCGGCCTTGTTGCCGTCAATCTTGCCGATGACGTAGGTGATCGGGTTGGCCTGGAAAGAAGCCCCCGGAATCCATGCAGCCGTGCCGCTGTCGGAACGCTGGTAGCCGTGGATACGCCCCACGGTGTACTTGCCGGGGCGGTTCGGCGTGTTCAGAGGCAGCAGACTGGCCCAGACCTGCTTGCAGCGGAAGTCGTAGTACCCGGCATAGCGCATGTTGTTGCTGCCGCCAGTTGGCAGGAAGGTAACTGGGGTTTCGCACGCGATGAAGCCAAGGAAGTCGTAGACCGAAGGGGTCGCCAACTTGCCCTGACCAACAACAATGTCCTTGGCCCCAATGACGCAGTGGGTGAACCCCATGTTCAACAGGCTAACGTCCGAGTAGTTAACAATGTCTGGCCTGATCCCGCTGTACAGGGTCATCCCGCAAAGCCATGTCTCACCGGTCTTGGTGCTCATGTCGGTGCGGTTGTAACCACCCTCGATGGTGATCTTGTTTTTCTGGTACCGGATGTCCGTGTTGTCCCACGTCACTCCCTGCCCCAGCTTCAGCGGGTTGCGGATGTAGGTCGTCACGGACTCCGTGGTCCCGCGATAGTCGCGGTCAGTCAGGGTGAAGCCGCCCCGGATTTTCTGCCAGTGCCCCGTCACCTTCACGCCGGTCTCAGCCAGATCGGTGATCGGGTACCACTCCGTCTCGGAACCTGCGTTCTTCCCAATCATGGAGTACAGGTCGATCAGGTCCGACGCGCCGGGGGCTTTGCAGAGGGTGAACCCGTCGAAGCTGAGCGTGACGGTGCCGGGGTCTACCGTCATGTAAATGGCGATGGAGTTGATCGAGGTTCCCGGCAGGGCCGAACCGTAGTCCAGATGCACCGGGGTCCAATAGGCCGTGGTGGTGGAGTCCGACTGGAGGAAGTCAGTAATCCACGTCATGGTCTTGGTGATCTCGGCCACGATGGTGTTGCCGGTGGTGTCCGAGCACAGGCAAATCTTGAAACTGACGTTCGACGAGTTGAACGACTGGAAGTAGAAGGCAATCTGCTGGAACGCCGAGACGGTCAGGGGCGCGGCCAGCGTCTTGTACGCCGCCTTGCCGGTGGTGAACCCGCTGGCGATAGCCAACTGCACGTGGGCGCTGCCGGTCTTGCTCTTGCCAGTCGGGTGGGTGACCGTGACGTTGGTTGCCGCTGTCCAGCCGGAGTCGCAAGCATCAATCTTCAGGTTGGAGGTGTTGGTCCACGTGATGTCCTTCGTCCAGTCCGTCCACGACGCACTGCCGACGCTGAAAGGGTCGGGGCTGGCGATCAACCGGATGGTGTCGAGTTCGGCGGCGGCACTCGTGACCGAGTTGAAGGTGCGCTTGCGGTTGGCGAACGACAGGCCGTTGTTGGCGTCGTTCCCTGCAACCGGGTCCACATAAAGGATCGTCATGGGTTAGGCCCTCACACCGGCCATCGTGATGGAGACGCCCAGCAGGGTAGCGTCCTGCGGGCTTGGCGCGGTGATCTCAAGGATGTCACCGGCAACGAAACTCACCGTCAAGCCGCCCGTGGTGGCGAAGGTGCCGGTGGTGCCCGAGGCTGCGAAGGTCAGGGTGCCGACTTGGGTCCCGTTTTTCTTGATCAGGAACACAGCCGAGGCCGTAGCCGCCGCCACCGCATCGGCGTCCGACAGGGCGAAGTTCGCCGCGAAGTCCACCGCCTTGGTGAAGGTGTGGCGATACGCGACCGCACCGCTTGGGCGTTTGTCGGCAATGTAGGTCGAGAGGTCGTAGTCCACCGCGCCGCCTGTAGCACCTGGGATCGTCACCAGAATCTGGCCGCTGGCGGTCTGTGTGACAGTCACGCCGTCGCCCTCGAAGTTGATCAGGACGGTGGCAGCGTCCACCTCTACGCCTTCGTCCTCGACCGACAGCGGGCCACTGCCAGTGACCGTGACCTTCACCTGACCGGCAGAGGTCTGGGTCACGGCTACGCCAGAGCCCTCGAAGTTGATCCCGGCCACCGCACTGTCAACCGCCGAGCCTTCGTCCTTGACCACAAGGGTGGAGGTCAGCACCGAGGCAGGGGCCACCAACTCGGTGCCCGTCTCGTCCTCCCGCACGCGCAGCAGTTTCAAGCCTTGGCCGGTGTAGGAGTCCGGGGTGTCGTTCAACTTGAGCAAGCTGTTGATCGGGACGTTCCCGCCTTGGCGGAAAATATGAACCACGTTGGTGCTGTCGCAATACAGGACAGCGCTCTCGCCGGCCTCCAGCGCGATACCCGTCCCTGCCGCCGTCTTCACCGTCACAGTGAAGGCTCCGGTGAACTCGTTGACGACCAGATACACCTTGTCCTTGTTCGGCACGGTGATGGTCCGGTTGGCAGTCACCGCGCCGGTCAGCCGCAGGCCGATGGCTTCCATCGCCTGCGCGGCTGTAGGAGTGAAGTTGCCCACGCTCATGTCTGCCGCCAGCAGGTCGCTGAAGGCCTTCTCCGTGGCGAGCAGGCGCTGAGCCGGGGTCGCGTAGGTGATGCCCGAGTAGGTGCTGGCGTTCAACGCGCTGATGTCTGGTGCGGTCGGGGTGATGGTGGCGAGCTGGGTGATGGTGCTGAAGGTCGACCCACCCCACACCACGCTGTAGATCGCGCTGGAGGTGATGGTGTCGGCATATGGAGTGTCGGTCCCGTCAAAGCGGATGTAGTAGGTCCCTGCCGCCAGCCCTACAAACGGGATCACCGTGCTGGTGTCCTTGTAGTGCATCATGCCCATGGTCCCATCCCAGCAGAAGCCGCCGGTCAGGGTGAGGTTCGTGCCGCTGGTGCTGTCGGAGAACGCATCGGAACCTACGAACACCATGCCGCTGGCACCGTAGGTGGCCGAGCCAATGTTCGCCGCGTTCGCCGCGCCGCTGCTGGCGCCCGACACGGTAGCCAGCGTGGACTCCACGCTCCCCAGAAAGGACAGCAGGGCGGCGACGTTGGCGTTGTGCTTGCTGATGTAGTTCGCGTCACCAATGGCGAACGATTGCAGAGAAATTGGCATGTGTTACCTCAGCTCAAGAAGGGTGTCGCCACTGAAAATGGCCGTGGTTCCGTAGGGCACTGTCCCGTAGCCGCCGTAGGTCGCCAGCTCCCCGTAGGTAATAGCTCTGGCGGACAAGCCAATGCTGACAGGCGTGGCGATAGTATAGGGAACCGGATCGAAACCGGGTTCAGGGATAACGACACCCACCCTTGTATATGTCCCTACGCGCCGCTTGGAGAAGCCTACCACCTCCCACCTGCCAGAGTCCGAGCGCCGCAAGCGCACCGCCGAGCCGATGTCGGTGTAGATCAAGTCCTTGTTCGCCGCCGCGATGGGCACGTTGCGCAGCGGGGTGACCACTTCGTCGCCCGTGTTGTTGTCGATGGCCTTCACGCCCACGTCCACGTCCACGCCGTAGGTCAGGCCGATGCCGTCCGTGATCAGCAGGGTAGGGCGGGTCAGGGTCGTGCCGTCGATCTCGCGGGTGGCTTGGTCGATCTCTGCCCGCATCAGGTACGTCAGGTATCCACTCATACACGGAACCCCTTCACAGAAAGCACGGCAGGCGCACCGTGCGACAGGTCGCGGGAGTAGTCGACCACGTAGAGCCTGGAACCGTCCGGCAGGCGCAGGATGTCACCCTTCTCGATCAGCGGGTTGTCGACAATATCCACGTTCCAACTGTGCGCCGACATGCTGCGATACAGCAGCTCACGGACGGCCATCGCCTGCGCATGGGCTTCGTTCATGATGAAGTCGGACGAGATGGTTTCCTCCAGCCGTACCCACGCCGGGGCGTTCTGGTCGTAGGCTTCGGTGGTGTTGGTCTCATGCACGTAGTCGTAAGGGTCGCCCCAGATTTCATAGTTGCCAGTGCCCAGCGACATGATGATCAGGAAGTAGGCCACCTGACCCGCTGCCTCGATCCGCCGGCCAATCGGGATGGTCACACCACCGCCGAGGGAGGCCACGCCGTCCGGCAGGGCTGCCGACAGGAGCATGATGGACATGGTGATGGTGGCCAAGGTCGGCACCCACATCAGGGTGGTGACGGTGATCTTGCCGGAGAACTCGTCCCGCTGCTCGTAGTCCTCATCGCCCACCGGCAAGAGGCCGTCGTTCACCGAGGACAGCACCTTCATGAAGGTGTTCTCTGCCCGTTGGCGCCGGTCCTCCGACCAGTAAACCTTCCGCTCCTGCTTGAGTTTGAAGAAGCCCGCAGTGATCGACTCCTTCGCCAGCACTTGGGTCTGGGTGTTGGTCTTGGCCAGCTCCGGGTTCAACCACTTCACGACAAGGTTGGTGATCGGCGGACGCACCCGCTCCCCGGAAATGCTCAGGATGTCCTCGGACTCCAGTTGCAGGTCGTGGTTGCGGATCACGTCGCGGGAGATGGTCGTCATCTTGCCGGTGGCCGTGATGAAAGGTTCCAGGCCGTTGGCTTGCAGGATCAGGGTGAGCAGGTCCCACACCGGCAGGTCGGCCAACTGAGTGTCGCCGTGGACGGTGTTCAGGCCGGTCAGGAACAGGGACGGCATCTCTCCTGTGGTCAGGCCTACCGCCTTCAGCACGTCCTGAATGATGACGCCCAGCTCAGTGCCCGCCGGGTAGGTGGCGGTCGTCCAACTGGTCTGACGCCACAGCGGGGTGGCGTCCCGAGTCTTGATCGACAGGCCGAGAGTACGGACACCGCGCTCTTCCCGGTAGCCAGTCAACCCGTCAACCTGCCCATTGAACAGCGGCTGTCCGTCGCAAGTGATCTGCAAAAAGTCACCGATGCGTGGCTGGGTCGAGCCGAACAGTTCATGGTTGAACTTCAGCGACAGGTCCGCACCGCTGGCCGAACAGCTCAGGCTGTCCACGAAGGGCGACAGGTCGAAGTCAGGCGTGGCCGTGCCCATGATCAGGTGCTCCCACGTCGTGGTCGCAGACCTGAAGAGCTTGGTGGTGATCTCCCGCTCGATGTCATTCAGAGCGTAAGCAGGGAGGTAGATGTCTGTTCTCATGGGTTACACCACCGTGCTTGCGGTAAGAGTGTTGTCCCCAGCCAGCGAGGCCGTCACGTAGGTTCTCGAATTGCCGTTGAGGTCAGTGGTGTGCTGGATCGGCGCCACGACTGTCCCTGTAGGATTCTCCAGAGAGTAGCTCACCACTTGGCCGGGGATACCGTCGCCCGCAGCGCCATACACCTTGGTCAGCATCTCCACGCGGCGACCGATCCTCGGAGCTTGCAGGGGGATCGGACCAGCCAGTCCGTGTGCCAAGGAGATTGGGTAGTAGCCCCTGAATTTACTCGTGCAGTGGCCCTCCGGCAGGATGTCAGGGGTGATCTCGAAGCACAGGATACGCTTCGCCACCCGGTCCCATGTCCAGTACCGCAAGTTGTCGGTCAGGCCAGCGTGCAAGACCCCAAGCACCTGCCCGGTGATGTAGTTGAACAGGGTCAGGGTGCCATCGTTCGCCACCACGTAGGCGTGCGGCTTCTCGGCCATGAAAATGGATTCTGGAACGCCACAGACCTTGACCTTGTGCAGGAACTCGCCGGTCGATTCCCGGTGGACTGCCACTTCCCCCAAGGAATGGACGCTGCTGAAGCCGATAAACAGGGCGAGGTCTTCCTGCTCGTCCACGCATGGGATCGACGCAATCTGGGCGGAGCCCTCGTAGAAGCCGTAGGGGTGGGTTTCGGTCAGCTCGTAGGTGATCGGGTTCAGCTTGTAGACCACGCCGTCCGGCACAATCCAAAACCGGGTCCCACGAATCGTGCCGTTGGCCCCGGTCTGGAATTTGAAGACGCCCAGACCCAGCCGAGTGTCATGCCCCAAGAACGCGCCAGTCAGGCCGCTCCACAACATGGTCACGACGTTGGCAGCCTCACCGATCCCTGTAGACCGTTCAAAGTTGATGGCGACGAAGGCAATCTGGTAATCGGTCGGGCTCTCCGGGTTCTCGATGATGAACGCCCCGCCCCAGGAAATTCCGGGCCACAGGTACTCATCGTAGATGCGGTCACGCTCCGGCGTACCGGCCCAAGGGTCCTCGATAACGCCAGTGCGCAGCCCTGTGCGGTAAACGCCGGGGGCGCTCTCAAAAACCTGTTTGATTGGCATTAGTAGTCCACCTCTGCGGTGATCGTTGTACCTTCCCATGGGCCGTCGAAGCGAGGTGGGTAGGAGACCATTGTTTCAGCGTAGCCGCCATCGTCAGTCAGGGACTGAGTGACATTGACCGTGCCCAAGTCCGAGCTGGACCAGTTTACCCGGTGCCCGATGCAGGGGTCGCCATCCGCGCCTGTCAGCCGCACGCGGTAGCGCACCGCCTCGCCTGCGCGGGTAGGGGAGAGAGCCACCGGGTTGGACAGGTTCGCCGGCTCAGCTTCATCGGCAAAGATCGAAATCCGTCTGTGGAAGCCCCACGACGATTCAGGCGGAGCCTCTGGGGTGTCCGTCACCAGCCAGAACTTGTGCTTCACGCAGAAGCCCACCAGCCGAGGATAGGTCTGCCCGCCAATCGCCAGCTCGTAACTCAGCAGCGGCTGGTTGCCCAGTCGCCGTACCCAGCCCACGGTCTTGTGCTGCACGAAGTCGTATTCCACCACCCTGCACTCAAGACCCTTGGTCCAGATGATGAACACCGAACGGTCCGGGGTGCCGGACTGGATCATCTTGACCGTGCCCCCGCTGCTAAAGGGGCGCCAGTCTTCAAAGACGCCGGAGCCTGGAACCGCCTCGGTCTGGATGGTGTGTTCCGCCACGGGTGCCGTGGTCGCGCCGTAGGCCAGCGAAAACACCTTGGTGGTGCCGGTGCCGAAGTAGAACGGCGGGTCGATAAGTTTCCCGAGGATCAGGATGCGGTCGGGCAGGAACATCCGGGCGTGCGAGTCGAACTCATGCACACCATCCCCTGCGAAGTTCAGCGGGGTGGTCTCTTGGATGTAGGGCGTTTGCAGCGTGTGCCAGTCAACATCGCGGACAAAGTTGTAGTCGGGTGCGCCCCCTAACATCGCCAGCTTGCGTCTGCCCAAGTCGTAGTAGGGGCTACCGCCCGGATTCGACTGGCGCGGCGTGAAGGTGCCGTCCAACTGCAAGATGCCCATGCCGTCTACCTGATCGGGACTGGCAGGGTTAGGGCGCCACGTGCTGTACGCCAGAAAGCCGTCCAGCTCATCACACCAGAAGAAGACCTCGGCATCGCGGTAGTTGCCGTACAGGTCCTTCAGCTCGAACGGCCCGGAGATCAGTTTCATCGCCATTATGGGAGCCTCGAAACCGGACGGATTTTCAGGGAGATCGGGAACTCGATCAGCCCGGTGAACTTGGTCTGCGGGGTCATCTTCAGGTTGACGCCATCAATGTCCAGGCCTTCCAAGATCACGTTGAAGCCGAGCGCGCTGGAGTACGTTGGGTACCACTTCACGAACTGGCTGACCGCGAGGTCCGGTGGGTTCAGGTAGAACGCCATCATTAGGCGCAGCATGGGCATCGGCATGGACAGGCCCGCCTCCGGCACCCACGTTTCGGTGACCACCACGTCCTTCAACGCACCCGGCCAGAGCGTGTTGGCGGTCGAGGTGAGGGTCTTGGTGGCTGCCCACGTCGGCGGGATGATCACGTCGCTGTCGAGGTTGGTCCACTCGTGGGGCGGCAGGGTGTAGTCCAGCGTGCCCAGAGTCGGATGGACCAGACGACCGTAGCCGCCAGCCGCGCCAGTGCCTGCCGGGACCACCACAAGCTGCACCGTCTCAACGGCGGTGGCTTGGTTGGCGACCGTGAAAAATGTAGAGGACGTTAGGGTTGGCATGGCTTAGCTCGCATAAGTGACGGAGACGGTTGGCGTGTCGCCAGCCTCGCCGGGGTTGTACATCGCCATGGCCACTCCATTAGCGTCCGTGGTGTTGGTCAGGATGGACAGAGTGCCGGGGCCGGCAAGGCCCCAAGTCACTGTGCGGTATGCCTGCCCGGTGAACACCAGCAGGCAACTGGCATCGTCGGCCACAATTTTGGATGGCATCGCGGTAATCATCGGCTCCCCAGCTCCTCGATAACGTGTTGTTCAAGCCAGTCACCCATCCGCATACGCATCTGAGCAGGGGTGACCGCCACCTGAGTCGTGTTGTATTGCTTGAGCGGAACCTTCGCAAAGTTACTTTGCGAACCGCCACCACCTGTCTGCACCCCGGCCATCATGCGTGCGCTGTCACGGCTAAGGCCGCTTGTATCAGCACGCAGGAAGTTGCCCGAGTTCAGGGAGTGAATGGTGCCCTCGCCCAAGGCACTGGTGGCTTTGGCGTTCAGGATCGACTCGCCATTGCTGGTCATCAGCGGATGGAGCTTACCATTCTTGGCCCGGATGAGGCCGGGTACAGAGTCAGAAGTACCTGTGCCCCGACCAACGATGATGCCGCCGGTTGCCGCACGGATAATGCCGCCGGTTTTCATGCCCGGAATGATTGCGGTCAGCAGGCCCAGCACACCGCCGCCACCGCCTTTACCGCCGCCACCGCCGATGCCCAGCAGGTCACCAATGCCGGACAGCGCGCCAGTGAACCCCTCAGACATGACGTCCCAGACGCTGCTGAAGCCATCAGACAGGGAGGCGAAGAACCCCTTGGCCTCGCCCGCTGCGGCGTCTGCCAGCACGGTGTTGTTGCCCACAGCCGGTGCCGGTTGAGGGCTGCCAGTCAGGCCAGCAGCCTTGCCCATCGTGCCCATCAGGTTGGCGGAGCTGATCAGCACGCCGCCCGCTGGGGCTTCGTCGATTGGCAGCTCCATGCCAATGCCGTAACCCGACACGTTCGCCGGGGCGGTCTTCGCTGCCGGTGGGGCGCCGGTCACCCAGTCCCAGCCTTTCTTCAGCAGGCCAGCACCCATACCAAACAACCCACCGCCCAGCGGGTTGCCCACCGGGTCAGATGTCCCAGCGTCTGCCTTCGCCTTTGGCGAGAACCCTTTCAGGAAGCTGGTGATGGTCTCCGTGGTGTAGGTCTTGATCACGTCGCGCAGAATCTGCTTACCGGTGTCGATAAACAGGTCGTTCAGCGAGTCGAAGAAGTCCTTACCTTCCAGCAGGGAGTCGGCAAACGCATCGCCAACGCCCTCGATCCCGGCGATCAGCGCGGTGTGAATCTTGACAGCCAGCTTCTCGACGCCAGAGTCCGCCTGCTCCAGACCGAGGATGATGGTGTCGAGGTTGAACGCCTGATCCAGCGCACCCGGCAGGGTCTGACGGACGTTGTTCAGCTCGTTGCGAATCTCACCGATGCGGATGCGGTAGCCGTCCATCTCCGCATTCAGGTCGTCGATTTTCTTGGACGACTCCGACAGGTTCTTGGATTGCTGGTCGTAGCCGACAGTGTTCGGGTCCGGGTTGGCCTTCAGGAAGGCTTCCGCATCCGACTTGGTTTGCTCGTTTTCCTGAATCTGCCGGTTGACGCTCCCCACGTTGTCCGCAAGCAACTGGGCTTGGTACGCCAAGAATTGGGAGCGGTCAGTGCGCGAGCCTGGAACTACCCCAAGGCCACCAAGGCGGGCGTCCTCGGTGGTGTCGCCCGACGACAGCGGCTTCTCCAGCGCCCGGTTATTGCGCGCACGAATCTCCGCCTCCTGCCGTTGCAGGAGGTCGAGGTAGGCGTTCTGCTCCTTGTACTTGAGCAGCTTGCGCTGGGCTTCTTCGATCTCAGCCTTCGACTCCGCCGAGAGCGTGCCTTCGATGACCTTGCGCTCTTCCAGCAGGCGGTTCAGCTCCTGCTGGTTCTTGTCATAGGCCTCGATGGCAGCCTGAATGACTTCCTTCGGAGTGTCCGCCCCGGCGTTCGACAAGACGTCAGTCAGCCGGGTCTGCTTGGCCTTCGCGGCATTGGTGTCGCGACGGTTGTTGACCTTGGCCTCTTCCTGATTGAGGTCCTGCGTCGATTTGCCGAGGTCGCGTTTGACCAGCATCAGGTCGTTTACAAGGCCCGCACGCTGCTCAAGCAGGGCCTTGTTCTTCGACTCCATGTTCGGGTCGTTGCGCTCGACGTTGAGTCGCATTTCCTCTTTCGCATCCGCAATCTTCTTTTCGAGGATTTGGATGGCGTACCCAGCTTCGGCGGCTTTGTTGGCACGAGCTTCAGGGAACTGGTTGCGCGACGAAAACTCAGCGGCTTTGGTAGCAGCCTCGCCCTTGAGGTTTTCCAGCCGCAGGCGTGCGGCGGTCGTCTCATCTACCTTGACTTCGAGAGCAGCCTGCTTAGCCTCGCGGTCTTGGAAGCCCTTGGTGCTCTTCGCCAGCATCTGGTACGGCTTGCTGTTGCCACGCGCTTCGTCCACCGAAGGCGGGTTGGCGATCATGCCCAGCAGCGGGTCACGGGTCGGGTCCGTCTCTGGCAGGGCCTCGACGGACCTCTTGTAGCTCGGGTCCTTGAGGGTTGGCAGAATCTTCTCGTTGAACCCAGCCACCCGGTCGGCGGTTTCCTTCAGGACCTTCGGCTTCGTCGCCTTGATGGCGTTCTCAACCTGAGTGATGCCGTCCGTGAAAAAGACCGAGCCGTTGCCGCCCATGACGCGGGAGACTTCCAGCATCGTCGTGCGCAGGACTTCCAGGTAGTCGAGCGTGGCTTGGGCGCTGTCCTGCTGCGCCGTGATTACCTTGCTCACCTCCGCCTGGAACTCGACCCCGCCGCCGCCAAGGGTGGCAGTACGGTTCAGTTCCTTGGCGCGGTTCGACAGGTTGAGTACAAGCTGAGTGACCAGCGTCTTCTGCGAGAGCTTGCCGCCGCCGTCACGGATTTGGGTGGCCGCTTCTTGGCCGAACGCCTCAACGATCTTGATCTGCTCTTCAGCAGCAAGGGTCGAGGTGCCTTCCAGCACACGTTGCAGCGCACTGTTGGCCTTGTGCAGCGAGAGCAGGGTCTGTGCCTTGAACTCGTTAGCATTCTGCGCAGGGGCGCCATCCATCTGGGTGAAGACGACGCTGGCATCGCCAATGGCCTTGTTCATGCCCTTGACCATGGCCCCGAGCTTGCCCTGCATCTGGTTGCCCGCGCTGGCCATATCGGTAATCGCACGGTCGAACTCTTCCGGCTTCAGGACCGAAAGGGTGTCGAACTGGCCGCGCAGCTCCTGCTCACGGACCTTGCGCTGGCTCTGGGTCAGGTTGACGTAGCTGTCCAGCAGCGTCTGCATGGCTTCGTCTTGCGCCGCCATCTCTGGGCCGAACGCCTTGGTGACCATTGCGGTGTATTGGTCCGCAATCGCCGCCGCTTTGACGATCTGGTCAGCACCGGTACCCGGACCTTCACCTGCACGTGCCCGGTTGATGTCGAACTGGTCGGCTTCCTTGTTGTAGGAGTCGCGAACCCGTTCCGAGTTGTTCATCTCGTTGGTGGTGCCGGAGATGTTCTTGCGGATATTGCGCAGCTCAGCGCCAGCAGGGTCGATGATGTCCCTGACCCGCAGGAAGTCGTCTTGCGCACCCTTGAAGGTGATGGCATCGACGGTGCTGTCAAAGAACTTCTGGCCGGCTGTGCGCCGGTCTTCACGACCCTCGCTGTCCAGACCGGCCTGCCGACGAGCCTCGGCTTCCTCGCCACGCAGGCCGGCACCCGCGTTCTTCAGGTTCTCCCACTGCTCCCAACGCTGGATGGCTTTGTCGAGGCCCTGAATCGCTTCCGACAGGAAGCCGAGGATGCCTTCGCTGCGGTTGTAGGCGTAGCTGTTGATGGTCGAAACCAGACGGGTCCAGCTCGCGTTCAGGCCTTCAATGGTGACGCGAGCGCCTTCAGCAGCGGCACGCCCGAAAGTAATCTCACCCTCGAACTGCGACAGCTCTCCGAGGTTGGCAATCATCGCCCGGATGGCGTTGGACGAACGAACGTCAAAGGCGCGGGTCAGCACCATCTGGCCTTCATCGCTGAAGCCCAGACGCTTGAGTTCGGTCATCGCCGCCAGCAGCGGGTTGTTGGCCTGAGTGAACGAGAAGAAGCGCTGACGCACGGCTTCTGAGCTGATCGTCTCGCCAATTTCTTGGTAGCGAGTCTTCAGCGCCTGCACCAGCGTGTTGTCAGGGGTGAACACTTCCAGCATTGCCTGACGCAAGCCGGTAGCCGCCGTGGAGTCCTTCAAGCCGGCGTTACGCAGGCTCGCCACAGCGCCCAGGAATTGCTCAGACGAGATGCTGAAGTCTTTCGCGGTCTGAGCGCCCAGCGACATGATGGTCCGCAGACCTTCACCCGTCAGCTTGGAGATGTTGATCGCTTTCGCCAGTTGGTTGGCGATCACATCGTCGTTCAGTTCCTTGTAAACGCTGCGCATGGTCGACATGAGGTCGGCAGCGGTTTCAAGGCTGGTACCGGTGGCAGCGGCGAAGTTGGCCGTGGCCTGCAAGGTGGTGTTCAGCTCAGTCAGCGGCACACCGGCCTGCGCCAAGGTCTTGGTGGCCTTGGTCAGCTCATCCAGCGAGAACTTGCTGTTCTGCGCAACCGACTGCACCACCGAACTCAGCTTTGCCATGTCGCTGCCGGTGGAGGCAGTGATGGCCTGAATGTCGAGCAGGTCGGTCTGGAGGTTGACCACCGACCGCGCAACGGCGCCCATGGCCTCGGCCAACATGTACAGCGACTGGTAGGCGACCGCGTACTTGAAGAACATCTTGAAGACGTTCGTCAGGTAGGCCATCTTGCTGCTGGCTTCACCCGCGCCACCGCCGAGGCGGCGCAGCGCGTCCTCGAAGTGCAGAACCTGATCGCCAGCGGCACGCATCTGATCCGCCGTGGCGGTGCCGGAGCGGTGCAGGGCGTCATACGCCTGCTTCGACTCTTGCAGCTTGGCTCTGGCGTAGGACTTGGCCTGATCGAAGGATTCCCCGCGCAGACCTTCCAGGCCCCCGGCACGACCCACGCTGGCGTCGAACGCTTCCCTGCCAGTGGAGTAGATGCCGGAGCGGGCAGAGACGTAGCCACCGCCACCGCCACCACCTTTCTTGGCCTCGCCGGCCAGCACCGCCTTGCGGTCATTCAGGGAGGCCATGGCCCGCTGCGCACGCTCAATCTCAGCGGTGAGCTGGCGGTACTCGTTGGTGTTCTGCTGGGTCGCAGTGATCAGCGCTTCCTGCTTGGTACGCATCGTACCCAGCTCTTTGCTGCCGACTTGCAGGGCGCGGTTGGCGTCCTTGACGTTGGTCACGGAGGCCGGGTTCGCCGCTGCGTCGAGGAACAGCTTGTACGCTTCCGGGTCGCGGGCGCGCTGGTCAGCGGCGGCGCGGTCAGCCTTGGCGACCTTGGCTTGCGCCACCTTCCTGTCTTTTTCTTCCTGCGCAGACGAATACCCACGACCTTTCGCAAGGCCGTCGTCGATCAACTGCTGCGGGGTCTTAGGGGACGTCCCGGCAACATCCCGCGCCTCCATCTTGCCGAGGGCTTTCTGGACGGCCTCCTGATCCTTGACGCGCTGCTTGGCCTCCTTATCCAGCACCGCCTTGTCGGCCTTGATCTTCTTGGCAGCCTTGTCCTCACGGCCTTTCAGGATGGCCGCGTCGATCAGTTCCTGCGCGGTTTTGGGCGCAGTGCCGTTGTCCTGCCGGCGATCCATCTTGGCGAGGTGCTGGCGCAGCTTCGCCTCATCCTTGGCCTGCCGCTGGGCTTCCGTCTCGGCTTGCTTGGCATCCTTGTCCAACCCTCTCAGCTTGCCGTCGCGGTCGGTCATGTCGGCCTTCAGGCCGCTCATTTTGGTCAGGGAGTTGGACAGGCGCAGCACACGCGGGTGGGTCTCGCCCAGCTCGTTGCGCAGCACCTTGAACAGGTTGTTGGAGTCGGTCAGTTCCCCGTTGAGGAACTTCATCGCCTTGCTCAACTTCTCCGTCGAGTTGAAGCGCGAGGCGTTGCCGGCAAAGACACCGCCAGCCTCCAGCAGCGCCTGCATACCGTTGCGCTGCTGGGTGCCACGCTGGGAGCGGTTGTCGGCGTAGGTGGCCTCGGCCTTGGCGATGCGGCGGGCAGAAGCCTCGTCGCGGCGCTTGAGGGTTTCGGAGTCGCCCAAGTCCTTGACGCGATCACTCAGCTTCTGGACATAGGACGCCGCCTCAAACGACTTACGTTTGGCTTGCTTTGTGTCAGGCGAGTCAAGGCCACCGGGGCGCTTGACCATCAGCTCAACGGTGTCCTGAAGGTACTTGGCCTGAACCTTGGCGAAGCGCAGGGCTTCCTGAGCGTCACGCTTGTTGGTGATCCCTACAAAGTCAGACTTCTGACCTTGTTTGAAAATCTGCTTACCCTTTTTCAGTTGCTCGCTTTGCAGGGCGTTGTTGCGCGCAAGCGCCTGCCGACGCAGTTCGCTGTCAGCGATCTTGCGGTTCTCACGCTCCTTGCGCAGGTTCTTTTGCAGCTCCAGGCCCACGCCGTTGACGTTCTTCGACGCCGCGCTGGCAAGCGTGGTGATCTGCTTGCGGGCGAGCGCCATCGTCTTCGTTTCGTTGAAGAAGCGCTCGCCATTGGCTTCGGCAAGGTTGCGCATGCGGTTGAGCAGGACACCCAGCTCACGGTCGAGGGTGGCGGCGTCAGAGAAGCCCTTCGCCAGCCCCTTCTTGACCCCCGGCTTGCGGTCCTCGATGTTGAAGTCCTTGCGAGCGGCACGCTCCAGCAGGGCGCGACGACGCTCGAAGTTGCGCAGCAGCTTGTCCAGCTCCTTGGCTTGGACAGCCATGTCCTCCATGGCCTCTTTGCCGCCTTTCTTCACCGACTCCCCGGCGTTCCGCAGGCGGGCCTCTAAGGCCTTGGCGTCCTTTTCATCGAGCTGCAAACCGGCCCGCAGGAGGACATCAATGATGATGTTGCCGGTACCGCCTTTCTCATTTGCCATGTCAGAACCCCAGAGCTTTCATTCGGCTGACCATATCGTCGATGGACTTAGTATCGTTCATATCCACCTCGTATACAGTCGCATCAGACTGACCTTCGAGCTTACCGCCGAAACCGATGACGCAGGCCTCGAATTGAGTCCGCATCCCCTGCCAGGTTTGCTCCGTTTTCATAGTAGCCATGATTGGCAGGTCGTCGATGTCTACGTTGCGAAACAGCCACTCAGCCTTCTCGTAGTCGTAGTCCGCCAGCCACAAGCACAGCTTGTCCGTGTCCAGCCCACCCACCCACTTGTGGAACCCGGAGCCGAACCCGCTGCCTTCCTTGCGCGGCCCTGACGGCTTCTTCTTTTCCCTGTCGGCCTGCGCCTTCTCGGCCAAGCCCAGCAGGCGCTCAGCGATGGCCTCGACGTTGCAGTCCTTCATGCCGGTGGCTTGGGCAGCAGCGGTGATGGATACGTCGAGGGTGACGTCAGGGCTGCTGATGGCGATTTCAGAGAACACCTCTCGGAACAGGGAGGTGATGCGGGTAGCTGGGTGGCGGCGGAATAGGCTGGCCATAGGGGCTCCAAGGCTGAAAATCTCGCAAAGTGCTTTGCGAACAGGCAAAACAAAGCCGGCACTAGGCCGGCTTTGCGGTACCGCCTATAGATTAGCTGCCGCCGAGGGCGAAGAAACCTACAGGGTGAGTCGGGATGATGTCCGACAGGTGAGCCAGCGGTTGACCAACGCCGTACTCCGCAGCCGAAGGCGCGAGCGCTTTCAGGGTAGCGGTAGTCGAGGCGAAGTCGTCGGAGTTGGTGGCGTAGTCGAGGTTGCCCGAGACAGACGCTTTCCAGAAGTTCCAGACGATTGGACGACCAGTGGTGTTTTCCTTCTGCACGACCATTGCGGCCATGTAGTTGGTCTTCGTTACCGCACCGATTGCCACTTGCTTGGCGATGAAGATCGGGTCAGACGAAGCGATGTCGAACAGCAGCGGAGTGTCGGTATCCAGAGTCAGGGTATCGGTGGCGATACTCTGCACGCGCAGAATCTGCACGTTCTCAGGAGCGGCGGTCTTGTAGGTCACAACCAAGTCACCAACAGTGAAGTTGGCGCCCTGAGCAGCGGCTACGGTGATCGCCGTCTGACCGGCAGTGCCTGGAGAGGCGATGGTGGTCGCCACGTCGGTGGTGGCAGTGGATACGCCTTCACCGATGGCGATCTTCAGGTTACGACGCGAGTATTCGCGCAGAACCGCCGAAACTTCTGCCGACTGACGCACGATGGCGGAGTCGATCAGTTGTTTCGGGAACATGCCTTCGAGGTCGACGGATTCCTGACCGATAGTGATCGTCACGCTGTCCACCAGACCCATGGAGTGAGTCTGAAGCAGCTTCATCGCGGAGGTCATAGGACCCACGCGCAGTTCGGCAGTACCGATCTGAAATTTGTTCGTTTGTGGAGAGCCGAGGGCCATGAGTTATCTCCTGTTGATGATCTTTAAGAGTTGCTTCTTCAGTGCTCTACCAAGTCTCTGGGCAATGGGTCGCATCGTTGGCCTACGGACCTCGGGCCAGAAACCACGTCCGACGCCCGTAGGGCGAGAGGACTTCGTGGCATGACTGTCCGAGAACTCCAATATAGCCGAAGCGCGATCTGGCCCCCCTGCTCCCTGAACCAACGACCTACGAATCGCTAGGTCCAAGTAACGTGACGGTAGTCCTTTTAGGGCGATTCGGAAAGTAATCTTGAAATCTACTCTCCGGCCTCCCGTAATTTTTGAGGTCACGGTCACAGTGCCGAGTCCCCGGTTCAGGGCCAACTTAGGCCCCAACTTTCGTTCGTCCAACCAGAAGCGGCCAGCACCGAAACTTGCCCCGCGTTTCGGCTTGCGCCCGTCCTTGAACTTGCGTCGTCTCCCTCCGCCGTAGGCGCGGCTTTCTTTGTCATCGAGCCAGCTCTTGGAGAGCTTCTTGCCCTTCAACTGCACTTTGATCGTTGCCCCTTCCGGGGTCTCAATAGGCCGTGAACCCATTGCCTCATGGGCACCAGACATACCCGCTTCGGCCATGTCGGCAATGAGGTCGATTGCCCTCTCGTAGTAGGCCGAAGTCGTCTGCTCCAGCCGCCCGGAAATCGTTGCCGCCTCTTCGTCGATGCGGTCGGCGTATTCCTTGGTCCGCGTCACTGCCAACAGAATCTTGCCCTGCGCCAAGCGTAGACTGTTCTCGTCAATCTTGGCGCTGGACTTAGCCGCCATAGCGCACCGCCTTGCCGACAATCCCAGCGTAGCGGATGCCGGATTGCCGGTCGAACTGCTGCGGCGCGACTTCGTTGCTGCCGATCAGGACGTAGCCCTTGTCGGTGGCGTCTGCCGGGTCGTCTTCCAGCATGGTGTAGTCCCTGATGTACAGGGTCTTGCCTGCGTCGAACACGTTGCGGATTTCACCCAGCAACCGGATCAGCAGGTAGTTGCCTGGGTCCAGCGTGGTCTTCACGCCCACCATGAACTCGACCCGGTACAGGGGCGAGCGTGGGTAGGGCTCCATGGTCGCAAACTGCCAGATGATCGCCGGCTCTTCCGACTTGAACACCTCGTCGGTCTGCGCCATGTCATCGACTTCGGCCCATTGCAGGGTCGGGTAGGAGTCCCGCAGGATTTCAACCCGGTCAGCAATGAGCTTGTCGATGGTGCTCTTGAACTGGAGTGCGAAGTCATCAGCCACGGCGCAGGCACCTTGCAGCAGGGAGTTCCAGAGCCTGGAACACCTCGTTGATGTCGAGCACTTCACCGTTGTCCAGCCGACGCAGATACATGTCGGTGTCAGGTGCGATGCCCTTGGCGAAATACGCGGTGTAGATGGTGTAGTCCGTGTTGGAAAACTCCTTGGAGTCCACCGCCGAGTACCGGGTGATGTCGACCCAAGTCGTCTCCACTACCTGCTCACTGGTCTTCACTTTCACACCGGAACGGGTGCTCTCTGTAGCCATCTTGCAAAGTTGCACAGGGTAGGCCGCTTCGTGCAGCGCCCAAGTCGTGGCGTACAGGTTGGAGGCATCCACGTCCTCGATGATGCTTTCCAGCAGGTAGATCGTGCTGGCACCCAGCAGGCGGAGCACGCCGTAGGGTGGTGCGACGGTCCGATCTCCGGCCAAGGTCAAGATGCGCTTGCGCTGGCCGAAGTCCCGCTCGGTGATGAATCGGTCGTAGACCTGCATCTTGCCGGTCAGTCCGGTGTCCACCCACACAGAGCCGTTCCACCCAAGGATGGGGGTCTTGGAGAAGGCTCCGATACTGCGGGACAGGTCGGCCATTTTACTTCCCCGAGGCGAACGGATCGACAGGTTTGGCGATGGCGCGGACGAACCACATGAAGCCCTGTTGCAGGTTGGTGCGAGCCAGCGCCATGTGACGGTGATCGACACCTTCCACTTCGCAGAGCTTCAGGAACAGCGCGCCCAACTCCGCCTCCAGAGCCTTGATCGAGTTCATGCCGTCGATCTCTTCTTGGCTCAGGTCGCGGTAGCCGCTGATCTTCTTGTGCTGGTTATCCATTACTGAATCGCCTCGGTAATTGGGTCTTGAGTCGGCTGCGCGGCGCTCACCAACGAGATCGGCAAGCCAACCGGCTTGACCACGTTGTTGACCAGCTCTTGCAGGTCGGCCCGGTACTTCGCCACCTTGATAGCACACAGTTCTGCCAACCGTTCCAGATCGACCTTGAATCGGTCGAACTGCGCCTTGCCGTCCGTGTTGATTTGCGGAACGGTCAGGGGGCGGCGAGCCATCTCCAGCGCGCAGAACCACTGCGAGTACAGCTTGATGCGGTTGGAGACGGCCTTCTGAGGGGCCGTCGCACCACCGCCTGTCCCTGTGGCATACAACGCAGCGTGGGTCGGCAGGAAGGAATCGAGGTCCAGCACCAACTCAAGGTCGAGGTTGGAGTCGACCATCATTGCGTCCGGGCAGTCGCTGGCGTCAATGCCAAGACAGCCACGGACAGCTTCGGTAGTGGTGTAGTCGCCAAGAGTCGCCATGCCTGCCCCTTACGCCTCGATGATGTAGCCGGCTTTCATCTGGCTATCAAGCCACGAACCTTCTTTCGGCTCTGCATCGACACGCACAGGGATGTGCGGCTCGTAGCGGATGCCGGTGGTTGGATCGGCGTAGGCAAAGCCTGTCGACGACCGCAGGTATTTGGACCACGACGCAGGAGCTGGGGCTTCGGCCTTTTCGACCTTGGCTTTCGCTGGCTTGGCTGGCGGCGGGGTGAGTTCAATATCGCTCATCTGGGTTCTCTCTCTCGCAAAGTACTTTGCGAAGAAAGCCGGGGGCCTAAGCCCCCGGCGTCTTCATCATTACACGGTGAGGGTCATCACCTTGAATGCTTCAGGGTACAAGCTGTGAGTCGTCTCACCGAAGTCCACACGGAACGCGGTTGCACGGCGCAGTACGAACTGCTCAATCGCGCTGTAGGCAGCCGCGATGTTGATCACACGACGCATGGCGTAACGGGTGTCGATACCCACGAAAGTGTTCGCAGGAACAACGCCGTCATCGACGATCAGCAGACGTGGATCTTCGCCGGTCAGGTTGTCGATGGTCACGCCTTGGTTGAAGCCTTCAGCCTGCTTCACGAACACAGTGTCGCGGGTTGGCTTGCCGGAGCGAGCTTCCATCGCCATTGCGGTCGCCAAGTCGCAGATAGCTGCGTTGACGTGCATTACGCGACGGTTTTTGTGCATGTACTTCACCCATGCCGCGTGAGTCATCTGGCCAGCAGCAGTGATGCCAACTGGGTCCAGGGAGTCAGCGGTGAAGGTCGCCTTGGCGGCTTCGTTGCGGTCGGTGTCGCCGTTCACGATGGCCGAGATGTCGGCATACACCATGTTGATGCGTTCCTGACGAGCCTGAGCAGTCATTGCCAGGTTCACCAAGTCCAGCGGCGAGTGTGCAGCAGCCTCATCGGAGATCAACATACCGATGGATTTGGTAGGAATGCTGTACGACTTGGAGCTGGTGGTGATCGACAGCATCACGTCCGGCTCAGCGAGCTGGGCGATAGGCATCGACGAGTAGTCACGAGGACGTTGCACGTTGATGATTGGCTGGTCGAACTTCGGACCAGTGATGGTCTGGGTCTGAGCAATCATGCCCGACCAAGTGCCCAACACGTCCGAGTAATCGTCGCGCAGTTGCGATTCGATCACACGCATCAGGATTTCCGGGTACAGCATGCGGCCAGCAACCGAGTGGCGGTCGGAACCGTCGCTACGGGTGATGGAGCCCATCTGGATACCGGTATCCAGCATCTCTTTCATGCTTGGCGGCTTCAGGCCGAACTGACCTTCGTTACGGGTCAGCATGCCACCGTTCAACATGGCCTGATTCAGTACGTCGCCGTACTTGCCCATGTCGGTGGAAGCACCGTACTTCTGGTTCAGAAGCTGAGACAGGGTGACACCCGCATCGCCTGCTTCGGCGTACATGCGAACGTGGAAAGGAACTTCCATCAGTTCGCCGTTGGTGCCACGAATCTTCAGTTTGGTTTCGAGTTCGCTCATCATATCTCTCCGAAGGGTTGTCGATGAGCGTCTTAGACGCGCTCGATCAGTACTTTGTCGCCAGCAACACCAGTGCCGGTCAGGATGCGAATCACTTTCCACGCATACAGGCCAGACTGAGTGAGACCACCGTCATCAGTGGCCGCAGTGGCGGTAGCTTTTTTCACCTGAGCCAGACCGGCAGTGCCGATAGCCAGTTGGGTGAAAGCAACTACGGTGTCGCCAACAGCCAGAGTAGCTTGGCCTGCACCGTTCTGAACGGTCTTGCGGCCACGGCGCTGGATCGAGCCGAAGCTGAAGCCGTTGTTGACGGTGAAACCTTCAATCGCGTTCACGAAGCCTTCGATTGGGTCACCATCGGCGCAAGGCACGTAGTTCTGGAGGGTGCCCATCTTGTAGGCCTTATCCAGATCGTTGGTGCCGATGCCCGACGCCGCAGCAGCGCCGAGGGCTGCCGAGATGGTGTCCTTCAAGGCCTCGGTTACGTTCTCGCCAAAAGCAAAGGTAGTCATGTGTCTTCTCCGAGATTACAGAGCCGCCAGAGACGGCGAGAGGTTTGCGAGTGGTTGCTGAGCCTGAGTCCCGAGGTTCTCAGCCGCAGGAACTTCGGACACACCGCCGACCTTGAACTGGCTGTTGAATGCCGAAATCACGTGCTGATAGGTACTCAGGACGGTGGCGGCGTCAGCGTTTTTCAGGTCAGTTGCGGTGCGGCCCAGAGGCATTTCCATGCGGTTCACGCTGTCCACGGCGATCTTCATCAGCGCCTTGAACTGCGTTTCACGGGTAGCGTCAGCGGTTTTCAGAGCAGCGAGCTCGGCTTCGGCAGTGGTCAGCTTGGTGGTCAGCTCGACAAGGCGGTCGATCATGGCAGTGTCAGTGCCGGAGGCCTTCGGCTGTTCAGCCTGGACCTTCGGTTGATCGACTACCTTGGCACCGTCGTCTTCGCCTTCCGGGGCTTCATCTGCTGGAGCGGCGTCTGCGGGCTGCTCAACTACAGTCTCTTCGGTCACTTCTTCGGACAGCTTTGGATCAATCAGGGCTACTGCTTGATCTACGCCCGAAGCGACTGCCGCGAGGCCGGCGTCATTCAGTTTTCGCTTCATGTCGTTTCCTGCCATTAAGGTCGAATGGGTTGGTACGGCGATCCTTGGCTTTCGATCTCCGAGCTCGTTCTGAATGGCGGCGACCGCCTTGTCAAACGAGGTCACGACATCTACCAGCCCCACCTTGATGGCATCGTCTCCCATGAAGACTCGGCCTTCTGCGGCGGTTTCGATCAGTGTCGGAACGGCGATGCCCCGGCCTTGGGAGACGTGTTCGAGGAACTTATCGTAGTAGCCCCCCAAGCGCGCCTCAATGTCAGCCTTCGCTTTGTCGTCCAACTGCTCATAAGGCGAGCCAAGTGCCTTGAACTCGCCCTTACGGAACATCGTTACGTCGATCCCCTGTTCTTTCAGCATCCGGGCGTAGGAGAAGTGCGAGCTGATCACACCAATCGAGCCAGACAGAGCCATCGAACTGGAGAAGACTTTCTTGCCAACGGCGCCCAGCCAGTAGCCTGCCGAAAGCATGTTAGCGCCAGTATAGCTATAAACAGGCGCTACGTTATTACTAAAATCAGTGAGGAAGTCAGACAACTCACCGATGCCAGAAACGGCACCGCCACCGGTATCGAAGTCCAGCAGGATGGCCCGTGCCCCGCTTTCTGAGGCGCTGATGGCCGCGTTGCGGATTTCCTCGTAGGAGACCAGACCGAAGTAGCGGTTCAGCCACGATTCCTTGGGTACCAAGGAGCCGTACACCTGCAACACAGCGACATCGCCGTGTGCTTGGAGCATGTACTTGTAGTCGCCGCCGAACTGGACCTCTTCTTCCTCTTCGTCGTCATCGTTGTGGAACATGCTCGGGTCGGTGGCTTGCAGGCGGGTAAGCGCCTCGCGGTAGGCGACGAAACTTACGTCATCGCCAAACCACGCAAGCTGCGGGCTGGTGTGCAGGGTGGCCAGCATCTTGGGCTGGCGTTTGCGCTTACTCATTGCGACTTTCCTCCGGCCTTTTTCGGGCTGCTGGACTGTAGGGCGCGACCTTGCGGGTCGGCGTTCGGGCTGGCGTCCTTGGCGTCAACCGCCTTGGAGCCGCGCAAAAAGGCTGTACCAGACAGCTTCGGTGCGCCGGGGGCGCGAACCCCTGTGCCCAGTTCCCAGCCGGCCTCTTCATCGGTGATGAAGCCTTCGGAAAGCAGTTCGAGGATGCGTTGTTGACGCATGGTCTTGAACGCCTCCAGTTCCAGCTCCGGGCGAAGGTCGATGGGGTTGAACTTGAAATCGACGTAAACGTCCGACCCGAACAGGCGCGCAGCCAGTGTCAGGATGCGGCTCATGTTCACTTCGGTAGGACGACGTACCGAGTTGGCGGTCTTCAGGAAGATCAGCGACTCGGTGTTGGACAGGGACTGGCTACCTTCCAGGCGCAGACCGAGGATCGACGGCGGGGTCTTCAGCGACATGGCGAGCTGGCCGGACATGGTTTCGATCAGCGGCACGTAGTCAGACTTCTCGCCTTCACCCTTGAGCATGTCGGTGGTCACCGTGTCATACATGACCAGCGCGTCTTCGGGGTTGAGGCCACCCAGCTCGCTTTCGATGCGGTCCTTGATGTCGTCCAGTGCGCGTTGCAGCTTCTCGTTGTCGGCCTTGATCTCTTCCGGCAGCGCGGCCATCACCGTCTCAAGGCTGATGGTCAGAATCATCCGGCCATGGCCCTGACGGCGGACGGCGCGGCGCATCTCTTGGATGAACTCGGCGTACTGCATGGTCGAGTTCACACCAGCGGCGAGCATGGAATCGGCGTAGGCGCGGTTGGCCTGCCGGTGCAGCTCGGTCACAAAGATGGTGGCGAGGTCCAGTTGTACCGGGTCGCCTTGGCTACGGTTCTGGATCGGGAACCGCTTACCCTTGCCGTTCTTCCATTCCATGGTTTCAAACGGGATCACCAGCACCTTCTCAGGCAGGCGGGCCTTGTTCAGAACCAGTTCGTTGGCAAGGGTGCCGGTCAGCAGCGTCTCAAGGATGCAGCGTTCCAGCAGGGGGTTCATCCCGTCCTTGTCACCGTAGCCCAGACTGTAGTCGTACAGGGTGTCCATGCTGGCGATGATTTGCTCCGCCAGCAGACTGCCCTGTAGGTCGAACTGTGAGGTCTTGGTGTTGTAGGCCTTGACGCTGTGGCCGCTCATGGCCACCTCGACAAAGTTGAACACTGCGGTAGAGAAAGTGCCGTCGCGGGAGTACAGCGAGCGCAACGACGTGATGAGGTTGTTGGACTGTCGAGCGACGGTAATCGACTCGTTGACAGTCTGGCGACTGTCGCGGGGTACGTTTTGGCCGGCGCCTGCACGATCCGCCACGGTCTCGGTGACCGCTTTGTTCACCAACCGGTTCGGCAGAACCACGGTTTGAGTTTCACCAGCCACGTAGAGTCCCCTTGGCATAGAAGCATCGCTGCTTAGTTCTTCGGATTATATACATTACCGCTGAAAATACGCGGGCAGGATCAAACGAGATAGTTCCTCGTCCTGCTCCAGGTCCTTCATGCGTACTCCACCAACGCTTGGGATGTAGGGTGTCACGGCGTCGGTGTTCGGTACTTCTCGCAGGCGGCGTGCCACGTCGGCGTACCCGAGGGCGTGTCCGTAGTGGTCGTCGCCTGTGTTTACCCAGTTCACGATGTACTCGCCACTGTCACTGTCGGTCAACTCAATACGCTTGAGCGACTTCAGGTGGTTCTTCATCAGCTCAAATTCTGTCGAGCGGCTGGTCAGACGGGTGGAGCCCTTGTTCACCTTGCGTACCAGCCCGTCGAACAGGCCGGTACGGTTCACCACGACGATCCCTTCCTCTTCGTCGATGCTCACCAGCACGTCGAGGGTTCGCACGCGGGAGGCGGAGCGGGTGTCATAGCGGCACGCCATGAACTTGCCCTTGTGCTTCTGCACCAGATACTGCGCCAGCGAGATGTCAGGGCCGGCGTCGATCACGCCTTGGATGCAGCCGAACACGGTGAACAGTTGGCTGATGCGCTTGCCCGCATAGTTGTCGCCGTCCTGCCGTACACGCTCAGCGTAGACCACCTCGTTGTCGGCGCCGTCTTTCGGGCGGGAGATGACGACCCAACTGGTTTTGCCGACGTCGACACCCATATGGCAGCCGTTCACCAGCCGGGTTTCCACGCCGTCGCCCGGACGGGGCACGTAGTTGGTGGTGGCGTTCGCGTTCATCGCCTCTTCGAGGAACGACGACTGGGCGTCCTCAAACGGCAAGCCCACCTTGAAGTTCACCCAGTCCTTTTTGTTGTCGTAGTCCTTGAGCTGACGCAGGGTCCGGGCCAGCGGGTTGATCGTCGGCACGTCGATGGGCAGCACTTGGTAGCTGTGGTGCATGTGCCGGTCAGGGAAGGCGTGGACCCACTGGCGGTTCGCCGGGTCGCAGAACTCGGCGTGGACGATCTCGTTGCGGCAGTGCGGGCAGAGGAAGAACGCCGCGTCGATGTTGACGTTGCCGCCGATCAGGTCTTCACGCTCCAGCTCGCGCAGGGTGTTCTCGTAGCCTGGGATCACCACGTCGCGGAAGTAGTCGATGGCGATCCACTGGCCGCAACGGCTGTGCTTGACCATGTACTGCGCCTGCGAACCTTGTTCGTAGAGCAGGTTGATCCCGTACTTGTAGACGGTCGGCGTGGAGAACGAGCGCTTGAGCGCTTCGCCTTCCTTGCTGTGGCCCAGACGGGAGTCGTAGGTGGTCAGTACGCGGGGATTACAGAAGTCCACTTCGTCTCGGAACAGGGCCTGCGCAGGGACGGAGATCGCCGCCGACTGGCCGTAGGTGCCGGAGATGTACAGAAGTGAACGCCCGATGCGTTTCAGTTCGGTGTTGTTCAGCTCGCGGTCCACCTGACCCTTGAGGGTAGGGGAGTCGTCGATCACCGGCTGGATACGGCCAGAGCTGAATCGTTTGGACATGGCGCTGCTGGGGAGGATGTAGATGATGGTGATCTTCTTCGAGATGATCATCATCGCCAGCATCATGCGGACCCAGATTTCCGAGGCGCCCACCTGCGAGCACTTCTGCATGGAAATTTCCGGCGTGGTGTCGGCCAGAATCTCCTGCTGGTACTCGTGCTCGCGGAACGACCACTTGCGGTCGTTATGCACCGGGTCTTTGGTGTGGGTTTCCAGCCAGCGCGGAATGCCGCTGAAGTCACGGGCGTCAAACGCCGCCAGTCGCAGGCGGTCGAGGTACACCTGAAGCTCTGGGCGCATCAGTTCACCTCGGAAAGTTTGGACTCAAGCTGCACCAGAAAGCGTTCCTTGAGCTCGGGTTCGATGTCGGCCAGCACGTCCAGCGTGGCCGATTCCACGGCGCGGAACCGCTCCATGTTCATGATCTTGCCGTGGCTATCCATCAGCGTCTTGATCATCTGGTTGCAGGTGGTCAGCACCTCTTTGGCGTCACGGGTGGTGGCGTCGGACTTGAGGCGACCACCGGGGAACACGCTCTGGCGCAGCGCCTTTACGGCGGTGATCTGCAAGCCGATCTCGTCGGCCAGACTGAAGTCGGCGCCGTAGTCGGAGGTGTTGCCCGCGCCGTCGATCTGCTCTTCGGTCAGGAGGTCGTGAGGAATGGCGTCGAACAGGCGCTGGGCCTGCTCGCGGGTCAGGTTCTTCACCCACTTGCGCATGAACTCGTTGACCGCCACCTGTTGGGCAACGGATGCAGTCTCCGCCGCCGTGGCTGCCGCCGCAGAGCCGGCGGGCATGTCCTCGGGACGGGTATCGTAGTCGCTGAAACTCACGGCTTCACCCCCGAACGGGCCGCAGCCACCTTGGCCTCAAAATCTCGCAAAGACTTTGCGAGTTTGCGGTTGGTCCAGATGTGAAAACCCAGCGCGAACAGGGGGATCAGGGGCAGGCCGATCAGCAGGAAAACGATGTTGATCAGGGCGCGCAGCATGATGAACAACGCGGCCAGCATGGCGATGAAACCACCCAGCAGCACACGCAGGGCGCCGTTGCCGGCCAAGTTCTGCACCACCTCGCCGTCCTTGGTCAAAAAGCCGCGCCCTTTCGCCAAACTGGCCCACCAGCACAGGCCGCAAATGCGCAGCCAGAGGGTATAGTTCAGCTCTTTGGCATCGCTGATTCGTTTCTGCATATAAGCGGACATGCTGATCATGTGAAAACTGCCTTCTTGATGAGCGCAACGCACTGATTGCGGGTGAATAGCGCCCGTTGTCCTCGGGGAAACCACACGCCGTTCAGCCGCAATCGGTAGAACTTGGCGATGTTGTTCGGTGTGACCGGCTGCCCCCGCTTGTCGGTGAAGCGTTCCAGGCTCGGAAACTGCGCCGCCTCAAACAGTTCGACCTTGATCGACCGGCCTTTGCCGTGTCGTATCCAGAGGACAGTGATCGGCTTACGCACTTCAGCCACTGGTGACTCCATATATCCGTAATGTCAGCAAGCGAGCGTGGCTTGGATTAATTTCTTCTAATAGAATAACCGTATTGCCTTGATTTTCAAGCAACACAACTGAGGGGAGCAGCACAATGGCGCAAATTCACACCACAACGACGGGCCAAGGCTCGGGCATGTCGAATGAAGAAGAGGCGATGCAGGCGCTGATGGCTGCGCTGATGAAGGTTGAGGCCAAGCACCCGGTGGTTTTGTGCGGCGGGCGGGCCTTCGGGATGTGGCTGGAAATCCTCTGCGGCACCAGTCTGGTCCAGCGCGGAACCTCCGCTGACGGGCAAGGAAAGGACGAGTTCAAGCTGAAAGCGACCCTCAGTGGGCGGGTAGCGTTTAAACTGTCCAATGAAACGATCAACACCCGCTCGGGGATGGCGTGGCAAGTTGAAGAGCGCATCGTCTCCCTGATTCGTAACTCTATCCTCGGCCCGGATGACATCGCCATCTATGACGGCAAGACCGTCGCCCAAGGGAGTAAGGCATGAACGCCAAATCGAACAACTTCACTGCGCATGTTGAAGTCAGTCAGGTTGGGAGGGCTGCCCACGTGAAAATCCTCTACCCGATGCACCAAGTTGCACTCATCACAGCCTCCGTATTCCTCATCGTCATGTACCAAGGTTCCCCAGAAGTCGCAGCGTGGCTCTACACCGGGGCCTTGCTGGCGTGGTACATCCGAATGTCGGTGAAGCTGTTCCAAGAATCCTGGCAAGACTTCACCCTCTGTTCCGTCGAGACCACCCTTAGTATCTGCGCCGCCGCTTGGCATGGCGTCGTCGCCCTCTACTTCGACATTCCGGTTGCGGCGTGCATCGCCTTCCTGACGATTGCGACCCTCGGCCTGTACGGGAGATTGTGCAATGAGCATTGAGAACACGGTTAACGCCGCGTTTGAGCTGGACCCAAATACCCGCAAGGCCCGCGACCGGCTGGTTGAACAGCTCAAGCGGGTCAGCAGCGCCGAGGAACTGTGGGAGGTGTATCGCACCACCGCGATTCCTGCCGGTGCGCCGCTGATCCAGTCGGTTGAAACCCAGCGAGCGATCTTCTGGACCATCGCCGCGATGGCACAAGTTCTCAGTATCCGACCGGATGCCCTGTACACAATGGTGGAAGAAGTGAGAGAATATGGCCTTTCACAACTACAGAAAGGGATCAGGTAATGGGGGACCGCATGACTAAGGGAGTTTGGTTTGGAAACGGGTTCATCGCGGGGGCGTTGATCACGATGGTGGGGGCTTCCTTTTGCTGGTACTCACCGTTGGCCCACTCCAGCGACAAGGTGGTGCTGTCGGCGGAGAAGGTCGAGGCACTGGCGGATTCGACAGCTCCGGTGGTCTACAGCACGCCGCCTGAGAAGGGTAACTACCTGATCAACCCGAGGGACGTTTTGTCGGTGTATGACGGCGACACGTTCTTCATCCGCCTGCCGGAGTGCGCCGACAAGCTGCCGTTCCTCTGCAAGAAGATGGGCGTGCGGATCGTGGGGATGGACACGCCGGAACGCAAAGGACTTTGCGAATCGGAGAAGAAGCAGGCGGCGCTGGCGCAGATTCAGCTTGAGGTCATGTTGCGCAGCGCCAAGCGCATCGAGCTGGTGAACGTGAAAACGGAGAAGTACGGGCGTCTGCTCGGCGGTCTGATGATCGACGGGCAGGACGTGGTGGAGGACATGGTGCTGTCAGGGATGGCCCGACCGTATGACGGGGGGGCTCGAAAGGGCTGGTGTACGGTACTGTAAAAGAAAGGCCACCCTCGGGTGGCCTTTTTGTTAGTTGACGGTCCATCCCTTGGCCGTGGCAATCGACGTGGTGCTGGTCGCGTAGCCGGGGTTACCGGATACCGTCAGCGTCTTGGACGTCACGGTGGCGAGGGCGGTGTACAGCTCGTTCAACTCCGTGGCGCCCATCATCTGCGTGGTGAGGGAGATCGTCACTTTGAGGTTGACGAACTTTACCCGCGCAATGCTCAGCCCGCTGGAGATAAACGAGCCGAAGTCGGTGACCAGCGTCACGTCCCAGGCCGGAAGCGCCGTCAGCGAGTAGCACAGCGAGAGCATGGCGTTCATCGTCGTCACTTTCGCTGTGTCGAACAGCGGCAGGCTCTGGAGCGCGACACAGCCGTTGAACATGCTGCTCATGTTGGTGACGTTGGTTGTGACGAACAGCGGTGGCCGGGTCAGGCTGTAGCAGTCCTGAAACATGTTGGACATGTTGGTGCAGTTGGCCGTATTGAACAGCGGCACGTCCGCCAAGGCGTAGCAACCGTTGAACATGTTGGCGCACGTGGTCATCACGGTTGAGGTGTTGACCAGTTCCAGGTATTCCAGAGCTCGGCAAGACATGAACAGGTTTGCAAAGTTGGTGGCCGATGGCAGGGTGCCCATCTTTGCCGATTTCAAGGCTCCGCAGGCGTTGAACATGTTGTTGAAGGTCGTGCCCACGGGACAACTGGTCATCTCGAATGTTTGCAGATTCGGGCAGTTGTTGAACATCGAGGGGAAGGTGACCCCTGCCGGAAACGCCCAGACTTGGGTTTCGGCCAAGCTGATGCAGCTCGTGAACATGGAGTCGAGCGTCACAGCCGCCGTCATGTTCAGCGCCCCCGGCTTGATCAGGGCGAAGCAGCTATCGAACATGTTGCTGAAGTTCGTCACTTTGACCGAGTTGTACGCCGGGGTGCTGTGCAGCGAATAGCAGTTCTGGAACATGGTGTCCATGCGCGTGACGTTGCCGGTGTCCAGCGTCGGGCCATAGGTCAGTTGATGGCAGTTTTGGAACATGGAGATCATCGACGTGGCCGCTGCCGTGGACCCAATCTCGCACTCAGTCAGCGACCGGCAGGTGCTCGCAAAGATGGCAAAGTTGGTGACCGACGCCGTGTTCGTCAGCTTGATTTTCTGTAGCGCATAGCAGGTGTTGAACATCGAGTTCATGGTGGTGCAGGCGGTGCAGTTGCTCAGCTCAATGGTGATCAGGTTCATGCAGAACGCGAACATGGAGGTCATGTCCGTCACTTTCACTGTGTTGAGCACCGGGACAGAAATCAGCGAGCGGCAGTCCTTGAACATGCTGTTGCAGTTGGTGCTTTCCGCCAAGTTGAACTGCGGCACCGTGGTCAGCACTCGGCAGTCCTGAAACATGGTGTCGGTACGGGTGACGTGCGAGGTGTCGAACAGCGGCACCGTGCGCAGGCTGTAGCAGCCGTTGAACATGTTGATGCAGTTGGTAACGGCCAGCGTGCTTGGGGCGATGCTGACCTCTACCAGCGACCGGCAGTTGTCGAACAGGGACTGCATGCTGGTGACGCTGCCAGCGCCCAGAATCTCCACCGAACACAGCCCGTACAGCGTGTTGCACATGTTCAAAAAGTTGGTCACGCCGGGGACGTTCAGCTTCAGCTTTCTGAGCTGCGACAGGCGAGCCTCAAGCGTGCCGGAAGCCGCCGGGTAGGCGCTACTCGCCACGTTGATCGAGGTGAGGCTTGGCCCTGCAATGTGAACATCCAGCCACGCCGGGGAGTGGTTGTTGCCCGCGCCGTACTCGGTCGGCTTGGAGTTGATGCTGACGTTGGTCAGGGTCGCGCCGCCTTGGGCGTAAATCTGGATGATGACCTGCCGGAAGCCTTGGCTGGTCAGCGTGCCAGAGTCGATGCTGGAGTAGGTGAAGGTGTGCGATGCCGCCACGCCGGAGTTGACGTTCTGTACCGCCGAACCGTCGCCCCAGTCCACCGAGTAGTTGCCGGCTGCCTTGACCGAAACGACGTTCATGCCGTGGTCGAACACGCCGAACAGGCCCACCAGTCGGTCGGTGCCTGCGGTGATGGTCGGCAGGGTCAGCCAGTCGGCAGGGCGCACCCAGGCCGGCTCGCTGTAGTTGGACGGCTGCGACGGACGGGCCACGCCCGAAGAGATCGACGCGATCTTGGCGGCGTAGGTGTTGTAGGCCGCACTGCCCACGGTGACGCCCTTGCCCTCGATGGCTGCCTTGATCGCCAGCTTGATGTCGTTGAGGTCCGTCAGTTGCGTTGCGATGGTCATATTTAGGACCCCAGAATGGCTGCGAGGGCGGCGGCGATGTCGCCCATGTCGGTGTCATAGGTGGACTGGCTCACGAAGGCTGGCAGGGCGGTCCACGCCGGGAGCCCGCTGACCAGCACCAAGTAATGGCCGTCCGTGCCCTTCGCCAGCCGGGTCGCGGCACCTGCCGTGGCCCCGTAAATCAGGTCGCCCGAGGCGGTCATGACGTTGGTGAAGCTGGTGCCATCCTCCCCGTCCACGCCGTCCACGCCGTCCACGCCGTTGGTGCCGTTGGTGCCGTTCGTACCCGCAGGGCCGGTGATGACGCTCAGGGCTACAAGGTTGGTCCAGCTCACGTCACCCACGTAGCGCCATTGGATGTGCGTGCCAGTCACCTGCAACTCGACTTCACGACCATCGTCGCCGTCCACGCCGTTGGTACCGTCCACGCCATCGGTGCCGTTGGAACCATTGATGCCGTTGGTACCGTTCGTACCCGCAGGGCCGGTGATGGTGGCCAAGGAGAGCAGGGCGATCCAGTTGGTTTCGCCCACAAAGCGCCAATTGATATAGCCGCCGCTGACCCCGAACTCAACGTCACGCCCGTCCACGCCGTCCGTGCCATTGGTGCCGTTCGTACCCGCAGGGCCGGTGATCTCGGAGAGGTCGACAATATCGGTCCACGATGGGTCGCCATCCAGTTGGTGCTGGATTTTGCTGCCGCTCTTGCGAAGGTTGATGGCGCGGCCATCAGCCCCGCGAATACCGCCTGCCGAGACCGGTACGTTCGACGCATTCCGACCGGGCAGGACCAGCACCTTGCCCAGTGGGTTGAAGACGATTACGGCCATACGGTGTACTCCTTCTCGGCGGTGATTTTGCTCGGGCCGATCAGGCTGACCACGCTGCCATCCGGCAGGATCGCTTCGATGTCATAACCGGCCTTGGTCCAGGCCACGGCGGCGGTGGTGGCCGCTGTAAAGTTGACGACAAAGGCGCTGTTGGGGACGTCCACGTCGATGGTGCCCACGGCGCCGTCTGACACGTCGCTGGACGCGCTGAGCAGCAGGGCGTTGCTGGTCAGGTCTCGAATCTGCATGCGCAGCTTCCAGCCGGTCATGTCCGCCGGCTTCTGATAGACCAGCACGGCTGGACCCACAAACGGCTTGGCGCTGAGCAGGTTGAGGTCGTTGAGCTCGACGGTGTTGGCGTCAAACCGGGTGCCCAGTCGCCAGTTCGGCGCGACCATGGCCAGCTCGGTCGGCGCAATGGCGCTCTCGGTGCGTACCGGCCAGCGCGACGGCAGGCCGTGGGCGGTGACGGTGAGCCTTGCCGGGGCAAGGGTCGGGATTGCCGTGATCGGCTTGTAGACCAGTTCGTCCTCGGCATAGCTGAGCTGCAAGGAGAAGGTCTTGCCCTTGGCCATCGTGATGTCGTGGGTTTGTGTCGTCAAGAAATGCGCTCCCGTTTTCAGTTGAACAATGGCCAGCAGCGCTTTCAGGACGAACACGCCGGGGTTGCTGGTCTGGCTGATCTCGCCATTCGTGCTGGTATGGTAGCCCAGCACCGAGTTGCCGGTGAGGTCTACCTGCTGGCCAATGGCGCCCGTGCTGCTGGTGTTCGGCTGGTTGACCGAGTTGCCCGTCAGCGTGTGCGTCTGCTGGATGCTGCCGGTGCTGCTGATGTTCGGCTGGTTGGCCGCATTCCCGGCGACGGTCTGCGTCTGCTGGATGCTGCCAACGCTGCTGATATGCAGGGTGCGCGTGCTGTTGCCGGTGAGGTCGCCACTGGAGCTGACGCTGCCCGTGCCGCTGATGTTCGGCTGGTTGGCCGCATCGCCCAGCAACTGGTGCGTCTGCCCGACCGCGCCGTTGCTCGAAACCGGGGTGGTTCTGACCGCGTTGCCACCCAGTACGTGGCTCTGGCTGATCGACCCGACGCTGCTGGTCGGAATGGTCCTGGCCGCACTGCCGGACAGGATGTGGCTCTGGCCGACTGCCGCAGCGGTGCAGGCCGCTGTGGCCTGGACGTTGTTGCCGGTCAGCAGGTGGGTCTGGCTGATCGCGCCTGTGCTGGAAGTCGGCGTGGTCTGGGCGTTGTTGCCGGTCAGGGTGTGCGTGGCGGCAAGGGTGCCGCTGGCAGTGGCTACCCCGGCGCTGCTGCCCACCGTGGCAGCCGTTTCTGCGCCGGTCGCGGCTACAGTCGAAGTGCCTGCTGCCGTGGCGGTCGCGGCAGCAGTTTCTGCGCCGACACCGGAAGCCGTCGAGGTACCAGCGGCAGAGGCAACAGCGGGCAACACGAGCGCGCCAACGGCTGAGGCCGTCGAGGTGCCAGCGGCGGTCGCGGGGCTGGAGGACACAGCAGAGCCGGACGCGGCAGCGGTCGATGTCCCGGCAGCAGTACCCGCCAAGGCATTGATGGCGGTACCGGTGGCGGTGCCCCCAGCAGTCCCTGCACCGGTCGCAGTGGCGGCAGCCGTTTCCAGGCCGACACCGGCAGCGGTCGAAGTACCTGCGCCGGAGGCCGTGGCGGCAGCCGTCTCGCGCCCGACACCATCGGCGGTCGATGTACCAGCGGCGGAGGCGGTCGCCGCTGCCGTCTCGCGCCCGGTGCCGGAGGCAGCACCCGTACCAGTGGCGGAGGCCGTACCGGCAGTCGTCTCGCGCCCGGTGCCGGAGGCCGTCGAGGTGCCAGCGGCAGTACCCACACCGGCAAAAGTCACCCGCCCGGTGCCGGAGGCAGCGCCCGTACCAGCGGCGCTGCCCACCATTGAGCTGCTCGACCCTTGGAATACGATGTTCTGGTCGAACTCGATGAAGCTCGCGTGGTTGCTGACCACCGCTTGCGGCGTGGTGTTCTCGGTGGTGCCGTCGTAGTAGATGGTGCCGGTATAGGACGAACCCATCGGCTGCTGGTGCCGCATCCAGATTTCGACAATGATCACGTAGCCGTCGCTGGCGTTGACCGCACTGGTTTCAGGTCCGACGACGTGGTTGACCTGTTCGGAAGATGCCGACGTAGGCTCTAGGGCACCGTGGCCGTTGCCACCATTCGTGCTGGACCAGTCAAACAAAGTGCCCTGAACAGCGCCGGTTGACGGGTTCCAAATGTAGGCCGTGGCGTCACATTCTTCGCCAAAGTCCATGTTCAGGTTGGACTGGGCGTTGGCGATGTTGAGGCGGTAACCGAGGCCTGAGCCACCAATGGTCTGATCACCGCTCAATTTCGGTGAGCACCAGAACCCGTAGAACCCGAACTGGAACGCCGTGCTGCCCAGCGAGCTACCGGCCATTGAGGTCTGGCTGGTACCAATCGTGGTGTCCATCTTGCGCAGCGTGGTGGCGCCGGTACCCGAATAGCTGGGTGTGCCAGCGCCTTGCTCGCCGGTTGGGTAGGTCCCAGAGAGGGCGTTGGCGGCGGCGTGGAAATAGAGCTTAGTTGCCATCAGTCAACCTCGGCAGGGGGCAGCTCCACGTAGGTGAAGGGGCAGCAGCCAGTGAACTCAGGGGTGACCGGGCAGTCCAGCTCGGGGGCGGGTCCAACCGCCCCCTCCCAGCAATCGCCACGATTGTCGCAAACGCCAAAGACCTCCCACCGTCGCCCGTCGAGGTTGACGTAACGGACGTAGCCCTCTGTCTTTTCCTCGATCCACACGTAGGGGTCGCAGGTTTCGATGAGGCCGCTGGTGTCGAGAGCCATGGCTTCAGTCTTCCGTAACGGTACTGGCCGTGGTCAAGCGTGGCGTCACGCCGTTGGACACTGCCAGCGACGGGGAGACAGCGCCGCTGTACAGCAGCTTGCCCGCGCCCGACGACGCCGTACCCACCGCGAAGTAGGTGGCCGTGCCGGAGCCTGCGGTACAGGCGCCGAAGTCGATGTTGGCGACCGGCGACACGCTGTTGTTGGTCACGGTCCAGCCACCAGTGGTACGCGCTACCGCCACTCGGGCGTAGCCGGTGTAGCTGATCTCACTGGTGGTCTGGTCGCCGGCCTCGCCCGGATCGGCGGTGTGCAGACTCACGTACAGGTTGGTCAGCGGGCTGGAAGCCGCGTTGTCCGCGATGTTGCCGATGGCCGTGGCGTTGAAGATCAACTTCAACAGGTCGTTCTCGAATGTATTGCCCTTACTCATGATGGATTTCCCCTGAAGTTATGCAGTTGGCTGTTTAGCGGTGTAGACGAGGCTCGGGAAGTTCACCGGGTTGCCCGAGGTGATGGTCTGCCCGGAAGTTTCCTCCGTGACCCACAGTACCTTGCTGTTGGCGGTGTCGACGAACGCCAGATGACTGGCCGCGCCCGTGGCGTTGGCGCTGGCGTCTGACTTGCCGGCGGCGGTCGTCAATGTTCGATCACTGCCGGAGGTGGCAAGGGTGAAGTCACCCGAGGCCATGGTCACTTCGGCCAAGATATTGCCGTTGACGGTGGCGTAGGAGTCCGCCGCCGAGTAGGCGCTGATCACGCACAGCTTGTTGCAGTTGGATTTGATGAAATTCGGCCCCTGATCGAGGACGTCGGCGTGTGCCCATTTGGTCATGGCGGAGGCTCCAGGCAGTACGGGAAGGGGTTTTCAGGCCCCAGTATAGGGTCTGTTTACGCATAAAAAGCGACGGTTTCGCCCTGAAAAGCCCCAGTTTTGGGGAGAAAGCGGGGCGAAACCGCATAAAAATGACCAAAACCGGGTCAAAAGGCCCGGTTTTGACGCCTTTAGGGGTAAACCTTGCGATCCAGCTCGAAGTGCGGTCCGTCCCGAAAACTCGTCCAATCCCCGCCCCAGACGATGGCCACGTTGAGCTCCTTGGCAGCGGCTTTCATGGCGTCGGCCAGCTTGTGGAAGAGGGGCCAGTCCCAGCGCACCTCGGTGCCAATATAGGCCACCAAATCCACCGCGTGCCCGGTCAGATGCCGCGATTTCAGGGTCCGGCTGGCCCCTTTGTTGTACAGCTCCTTCTGCCGCTCCAGCGTGCGCAGGCCCTCGGTGACGGCGAAGTCCACGGTGGTCAGGGTGATGGCCAACTTCACCACTTGGATCAGGTCCGGGTGGACCCCGCGCATCTTTTCCAGGCTGCGCGGACTCAGATTGAATGTCATGCGTTTTGCCTCCGTTTGAGGATCGGGTACCAAGTGCCATCGTGGCGCAGCGCCGCGATCCACTGATAGGGCAGGGTCTCGCGACGACACACCCAGCCACAGCGGCTGTCCATCGCCCAGCCTTGGCGGACGCAGATCAGGTGCAGGCGGTCGTCTTCATGGCGGCAGAACACCAGATCGCTGTCGAGTCCGGCCAGGGTCTTGAGCAAGGCGCGGCAGGTCAGGGCGTGGTGCTCGGATTCGGCGTTGATCTCACCGGGCGCCCAGAACTCTTCGTAGCCCTTGGGGTGGCGGGTCAGGCTGGTGATTTGCCCGGTCGAGGCAAGGTCGAGGACTTCTTGCAGGCGGTCGAGCAATTCGGATTGGCAGGCGGGGGCACGAACTGGCATGGCGGGGCTCCTTCGCAAAGGACTTTGCAATTGAGTTTAGGCGTTCGTGCTGGGGTTTGGGGGTGGGTAGATAACAAAAACCCCACGCCCGGATGGTGACGGGGTGGGGTTTTCGGAAGACCGGTCCGGCGAAAAACTGGTCTCCAAGGAGGCGCATGCTGGCTTGGGGAGGGCCGGAATGCTAGGGGTCGCACAACTTTCGCAACTAGGGGGTGAAGGACGAGGCTCAACTTCAAGAAGCAAGTACCCCTTGCCACGAGAAGAGGCGAGCCCCGCCCTTCGGGGACCGACTATAGGTCAGCCGTGGGCGTTAGCGCAACACGTCTTCTTCGATGAACACCTCATCGGGGTCAATCTGGTTGCCGATGTAGCGTTCAGGGTCCTCGATGACCTTGGCCTTCAGCGCTTCGGCGTCCTCGCGGCTGCGGCAAATGCCGATGCTGATCGCCCCCTCATAGCACTCCTGATACATGACCACCCACAGGCGGGCCACGCACTTGATCGGCGCGACGTAGTACCAATGGCGGCAGTGCGGGTGGCCGGCATCGCTGGCCTGCTGCAAGGAGGTGCCGTGGGCCTTGGCTTCGGCCTCGGTGTCGAATACGCGGTGCAGGTCGGCTTGGGTATAGCCACGGGTGTGCCACGACTGGTACAGGCCGTAGACGGTGATCGTAGGGAGGGGGGTGACGACGTAGGTGGTCATGGCCGGGGTCCTAGTTGGGTACAGGGGAGTAGGCTACCCCGCTGTACCCGGTCAACTCCAGGCATTTCTTGTGACTGGTTACACGTGGATGACGTTGAGGCTTTCGTAGATCACCCAGCCGCCTTCGGTGGCAGGGCCTACGTTGTCGATGACGTAGGCGCCGGCCTTGAAGTAGAACGGCGTCGGCAGCCAGCTCGGGTGGACCGTGCTCTCATAGCGCTGGCCGTTGAGGTTGATGATCAGCCGGCCTGTGTCGGTGACTTCGATGGTGTAGTAGGCGCGTGGGGTCAGGGTGGTGATCGGCACGCGGATCACGGCAGGGCTGCCCGAATCCTCGGCACGGGCGCGCACTTCGGCCCGCAGCTCATTGCCCATTTGGAGGATTTTGACGTAGGGGTTGGCGGCGCCGAAAGCGTGGACTTGGGCGACGATCACCTTCATCGAGCTCGGCACCCGGCGGATCAGGGCGGCACCTTCCAAGCGGCTGCTCTTGTGGTCGGCAGGGCGCCAGTTGTACAGCTCGGCGGTGTCACGCTGGGTCTCGCGCAGCTCGGTGCGCGGGCTGCTGCTACTGCCGGAGGTGTCGCTGGTGACCGGGCACCAGAAGTTCCAGTAGCCGTCCGGGTCCTTCCAGTGCAGGTGGCAGGGAGGGGCGATGACCTCGCCCTGCTCGTAGGTGTCGCCAGCGGCGGTGATGCGGTTGAAGTACGGCTGCATGGTCGTTACTCCCCTGAATGCTCGGTTTCGCGCTCCCGCAGGATGCGCTGGTAGATTTCTTCGCGGTGGACCGGGATGTGGGACTTGGCGTGGCAGCCGAGGCGGACCGACTGGCCCTGCACGGCGATGACGGTGATGCGGACCTGATCGTCGCCTTCACCGATGACGAGGGTTTCGTTGCATTTGCGGGTGAGGATGAGCATGGGTATTTCCTTTCCGTGGGAGGGGGTTAGAGCTTGGTGAAAGTCGGGGCGTTGCCATGGACGATGATGAAGGCCTTGCTCACCTGATAGTCGAGGATGGCACGCTCCAGCGTCAGGCGGTGGAGGGCTTCACTCGGGGTGATGGTGCCTTCGTGGGCCTTCTGCTCCAGCACACCCAGGCTGTAGGCGGCATGGTGGCATTCCCCGTCGTTGATGATGACGTAGGGGATGTTGACGAGCATTTCGGAGGGTTTGGTCATGCGGGGGTCCTGTTCCGTGGTAATGGTCTGGCTGGGAGCCAAAGGCCCAGCCCCGCCCCGGTGTAGGTGATCTGCCCCATCTTTTGGGCACCCACCGGGGACGGGCCGGTACCCACCAGTGTTCAGCGAAGGGGGGGACAGTCACTGGTGGGGTGCGGTGACTCTATAGGGGGAGGGTGACCTTGTACACATGGGATTTGCGGTATCGGACGAATGGTCAGGGGGTCAGTCCGCCCGGAGGGTGTCCCGACGGACGGTAAAAAGTGTGGCCGGGGTCTTGCTACGTGATCGCGCCTGAGCCTTCTTTACGTGTGAGGAGTAGCACGTCTGTAGCGTGCCACATCGTCGGTGGTTTTGTAGCACGTCACTGCCACGCTTCAACCTGGCCTAATGTGTGACGGCTCCCGCTGTCGTCCCTTGCCCTTGCCCTTGCCCTTGCCCTTGCCCTTGCCCTTGCCCTTGCCCTTGCCCTTGCCCTTGCCCTTGCCCTTGCCCTTGCCCTAGTGGCTGGCCCTGCCCTTGCCCTTGCCTTGTGTACAGGTGACACCGTTTGTCGGCTCGCCACTTCGCGAAGTGCAAAAGGACTAGGCTAGTAACTGGTAGTGTCATTCCGTCACTACCGGGGCCACTCTGGGCCAAACGCGAATGCTTCTCATTCGCATCGTTCATCATCGAGGTGTCATCATGGCTACTACTGCAACCGCTACCACTCCCGCCGCCGCCGCTGCTCCCGCCGCCGCCGCTGCTCCCGCTGACTTGCAAAGTACTTTGCAAGATCCCGCCGCCGCTCCCGCTGGTGATGCCGCTCCCGCTGGTGATGCCGCTCCCGGCGACACTACCGGCGACACTGGCACGGAGCTGCAAACTACCGGCGACACTGCTCCCGCCGCTATCGTTTACCCCGTGCTAACGATGGAACAATTGCGCGAAGGTGCGCACCAAATCAGCGAAGTGGCGTTAAAGCTGGGCAATGCTTCCCACGGCATGATCAAGCCCGTGCGCTTTGCTATGGGACTGGCCCCGGCACAAGCGGCTGAGATGCTCGGTTATTCCTTTGCCGAAGTGGCCGACGGTTTCAAGGTTCCTGAGTTGCAAGCGGGCGCCACTCAGGAACAACGGATTGAACACGCAAAGGAATGCGACATTGCCCGGTCAAAGTTTATGGCCGCTGGTAACAGTGTCCGGGCCTTGTGTCAGCAGGTATGGCAAAAGGAAATGCTACCGGGCGCCAAATTCGCCGCCGTATCAATCCAGCTTAACCGTACTGACATGGCCGCTGTGGTTACTGTCGTTCCACCGGGCGCCAGTATCGACGATGTTAAAGCGGCCCTTGCCCATGACAAAAAAGCTCTGGGCCAGAATGTTAAACGGATGGAAGCAGAAGCGCGCAAGGCCGACGACAAAAAAGCGCTTCCGGCTCCCGCTGGTGAGGGTGAATCAGACGTTTCTGATATGCGCGGCGTGGTCGATTCCAAAGGCGAAAAAATCCCGTTTATTCACGAGCTGTCGCCGTCCCAACTGGCTGCGCAGCTCACTAGCTGGGATATTGCGCGGCTCGAAAAGTTGGCGGCCCTTTGCATGCGCCTTGTGAACCTGCAACGTGATGCGCTGGCCCCGGCTCCCGCTGGCGTCACTGCTACCGGCGCCACTACTGCGCCAGCCGCTGGCGCTCCCGTTGTTGATCCTGCTCCCGCTGCTCTGGACGTTCCACAGGTGGCGGACACCAGCGCCAGCGCTAACGTGGTGGACGTTTCCGCCCCGGTTGATCCAGCCACTAACCTGACCGATTCCACCGTCACCATGTCGCCAACCCTGACCGACGACCAAAAGGCCGCTGGCGTTGGGCAGGTAGTCGGCACCACACCAGCGCCAGCCGCTAGCGCTGACAAGCTGGCCGCGTTGGTGGCTAACAGTGGCAAGGGTGGCAAACGTCAAACCAGCGCCAGCCGTCGCGCCTAACCGTTGAACCGAGGGGGCCATTCCGGCCCCCTCACTACAGGAGTAACCGCCATGTTTCGCGCTATCTGCTCGCTGCTTTTCCCGCTGGCCCTGCTCGCTGTCGTCGCCTATACGATCGTGCTCCCGGCGATGGACACCATTGCCAGCATCACCGCCGCGCTAAAGGTCGCTGGCCTATAGCGCGACACTGCAAACGAAAAGCCCCGGCCCTTGTGCCGGGGCTTTTCGTTTGTGTTGTCCGCTGGCCCCGGCCCCGGCTCGCACTACGCAAAGCGCTTTGCGAAACGCCCACGCCTTCGCATTCCGCAGGCGAGCGCACCAGACCCGGAACTCGCAAAGCCACTTTGCGAGTTCCGGCCTAGCAGGAAGGGAGCCAACCCATTGGACTTGGCTTTTGCGCCGCCATAGCGCGAGGGAGGTTATCCCAGGCCCCGGAATCGCGAGGAGCGTCCCCGGTGAATTGATTAGGGAAACTTTGGCCACGCCACGGCCCTGACCCACAGGGGTAAGCACCACCACGCTGAGAAGGCCCGCAGGCGTGATCTCGCAAAGCGCTTTGCCAAACCGGCAGGGAGCGGGCGAGAAACGATCCCTGCCCTCTTCTCTTTTCTTTATTATTTTATCTACCTAAATAATATATATAAAAGAGTGTACAAAGTATTTTTTAAGAAGAGAGGTGGCCAAAAGCTATCACCAAATCTGTGGCGGAAGCAGACCGCCAGCGTGTCTGACTCACAAATGAACCCGGAGGCTACCCACCTATCTCCACGATGCGTCCCCCTGAATCAAAGTGCCATAATCGCTCTAGCTAGCACCTTTCAGAGCATCACCATGTACAACGCACTTGATTTAGGGATTTGCTCATAATCCACCCATTTGTGTACTCGGCACCCGGCCCAGACCAAATCCGCGTCAACCCCCAAAGTGAAATATATATTTCCGGTTGACGTCTCAAAATGGGCATGAATGACTTTTACCGTGTACCCATACTCGATAGACACACGTTTTTCGCGTATTCTGTACAAAGTACCCAGAAGACACCCAATACAATGGGGTCAATTTTTACTATCCCCACTAACAACTGGACGGGCGTGTCCCAGTCCAAATAACCAGCTACCCCTGCACGCCCAGAGCGTGTACAATGCCAGTGGACATTCCGACGAACGGTACTGGCATTGTACACACAGAGCTGCTACAATGGCGCGATCCCACGACTCTAGGGGGCCTGAAGTCAGCGGTGGTCGATGGCCCAGAAAGGGAACGCGCCACAAGGCATCACCGTGTGTGCAATACCGGCTCTCCTTGGGCCTCGGACTACCTGCCAGCCACCCTCCCCGGCCAACGCCAAACAGTGGGAGGACAACAGGCAGGATGGCCCAAGGGCGAGCCACCCCAGTTCGCAAAGGACTTTGCGAGTTCCACCTGCCACACCCGTACCACCCGCCTCTCGCAAAGGGCTTTGCGAAATCGGCATCAAGTAAGAACGCGACGAATGCCCCCTGCCGTAGCTAAAGGAACAGGGGGGAGGGGGCCTCCCCATATACACACCCGTGCCACCAAACCCGATCCTTCATCGAGGAAGAAGAAAATGAGCAACGCACTCTCCCTGCTGTGGGCCTACTACGGCCAGATAGCCGAAATGCTGTTCCAGTGGATCGAGCGAAAGGCCCCGGCCTATCCGGCCCTGACCCTGCTGGCCCCTATGTGGCCGATGATCCTCACCGTGGTTCTGATGCTGGTGATCAACGAGATCAGTCACCAACTGATGATCCGCAAGATTCGCCGGGACATCGCGGCACGGAAGGCGCGTGCCATCGCTGAGCGTGAAGCCACGGCGCGCATCCCTGCGGACCGCCACTGAGCTATGAACCACCCGTTCCACCTGTTCCACCCCCGGCTCGCAAAGCACTTTGCGAGCCCACCTTCATCAAAGTTGGAGCTACAGATCATGCCTACCTCGAACAAACCCGCCCAGAAACGCTATTGGATGGGCACCGACCCGAAAGCCTGCGACATCTGCCGCAAGGACTTTGAAGACACCTTTATCGACGGTGCCACGCTGCGTGGCCCGTGGGCCAATATGTGTCCCGCCTGCTGGGATCGTGGCCTGGGACTCGGCGGCGCCTGCACGGAAGGGCGTGGCCAGAAGTACCAGAAACAAGCCGATGGCCGCTGGCTCAAGATCGAGGGCTGAGCCATGAAGACCACCATCCGCTACGACCAAGCCACGCGGCAGGCCCGTACTGACGCGGCCTTGGCCGACTGCAAGGCCTACCTCGGAGCCACCTCTTACGAGAAGGTGTTGCAGGGTATCCGCGACTACTGGCAGGAGAATCGGGAGTGCAGTCGTCCCTGCCTGTACCGTGGCACCCGCATGGCCTTGAGCCTGTTCGTGGGCATCGAAGGCAAGTACCCCTGCCGGGCGATGATCCGCGAGGCCGGGAAGCCCGCGCCACGGCCCCACCTGACGCTGATCCTCACGGGCTCCATGCGGACGATCCCCATGGACGCCCACGGTGCCGCAGGCATGGATGTCGAAGCCGACGACACCCACTGATCCACCCCAGCCCTTCGCAAAGTACTTTGCGAGGGGCTTTTGTGTTTGTTGCACACCCTGATCCACCCCGTCCCTTCATCTTGGAGACACGAAATGGCTACGAAGAAGTCTGACCCAACCCCTGAAACCTTGGCCGACGCCTCTACCCGAGGCAAAGCGGCGGCACGCAAGCGCCATCTGGCTGCCGACCCCGACTTCGACCTGATCCCGCGTGCCCTTGCCGCGCTGAAGGCCTCCCTGCGTGACCCTGCCGGCCAGCCGCTGTTTGAAGACCCGGCACAGGTTCACGACTACCTGCGGCTCAAGGTCGGCCCGCACGAGGACCGGGAGATGTTCGGCGTGCTCTGGCTCGACGGCCAGGGTTACCTGATCGAAGACGTGGTGGTCAGCGTCGGCACCCGCACGGAAACGCAGGTGTGCATCCAGCAGGTGCTGCGCAATGCGCTGGGCTATAACGCCCATGCCTGCATCGTCTACCACAACCACCCCAGCGGCGTGGCTGAGCCGAGCGACAACGACCTGTCCCTGACGGAAAACCTCGGCGGCATGTTGAAGCTGTTGGATGTGGAACTGCTGGACCACTTCATCGTCGGCAATGACGCTAATCTGAACGTGGTCAGTGTGAAGGACTACGCGATAGCCAAGCGGGAAGCGGAGGCGAACGACGAACGCCGCAAGATCATCGAAGACTTGCACGAGGCGGGCGTAGCCGTCCCGCAGAATGCCGACCTGCCACTGGGCCTGCTGAAACTGATCCACGCCTTGGCCTGCCGCACCCGCACCCGGCATTGACCCCCGACTACCAACGGTAGTCACCGTCCAACCACGAAGGGTTCGCAAAGTCCTTTGCGAACCCAGTTCCCCGAAATTAGCGACACGATTGAAGGAGATCAACTATGAACGCGCTGACCCCTAACACCGGTCCCGCCCCAACCCCTGCCAACCCGGAGGCCAACCCCACCACCACCCTGATCATCGACACTCCGACCGCGAAGACCGCCCACGCCACCCTGCGCAGTTTGCAGAAGTCGATCAACGCCAACGTGGGCGAACGGGTCCACACCGAAGAGGACATTCTGGCGGTCGCCCACGCGCTGGGTCTGTCCCTGATCAGCAGTGAAACCAACGTGCGGGCCACCAACAACGACTACGGCCTGCCTGCCAGTCCCGGCCAAGCGGAGGAAGTGTTCTTCCATGTGTGCTTCCTGCCGCCACCCCGGCACGCCGAAGCCGGCCCGAGGAAGGCCGGCTTCCTGACCATTTACATCCACCCACTGGCGCGTGCCAGCGGGCCAACCAACCAGTAACGAAGAGAGGTCTTCAACATGACCGCTGAACATCTGGGCATCCAAGCCCTGCCCTGCTCCACCGAGGAACTGATCGAACACGTGCTGCCCACCCTCGGCCCGCGTGCCTGCCAGTTCCTGCTGGACGAAGTGACGAAGGCGCCGCACGAAATGATGACCCTGTGCTTCGTGGCCAAGGCCGGCTTCGGCGTTGGTGCCAAGGGCGTGGGGCGCTCCGTGGAGTGGGAGTTCAAGAGTGTGCTGAGCATGTCGGAGGCAGAGCTGGAGCTGGTGGCCAGCCGCCTGCCGACGATCAAGCGCCTGTACGCCAGCCGCAAGGCGTGGCAGGTGGCGATCCACACCAGTACGGCCCCGGCCCACTGACTCGCAAAGCACTTTGCGAACCCCACAACTATGAAGGGATCAAGCCAATGGAAACCAAGTACACCGTCATCACCCCGGCAGGGGAGGCTGTTGATTACGTCGAGGAACTTCCTGAGTTCCCAGGCAGCGAACGGATCAGCCTGATCGTCGAGCCGATCCTTGGCCCCGGCACCTACATGGACCACGTGACCGTGCTGCACGATGGCAAGTACACGGACATGTTCGTCGACGAGATGGGCTTCTCGAAGGGGCTGCCAAGGAATGAGAAGGCGACGACGATCTACCGCAACAACTGGCTGAGCAGCCACCCAACGGTAGACCCGGAAGCGCTCAACTTCATCGTTGGACCCGCTGTGCTGTTTCACCGCCGGGTTTGGAACTGACCACCCGGTACTCCATCCACCCACCGCTGCACCCACTCCTTCATACAGGAAAACGATCATGAACCACGAACTCGCCTACGTGCTGACAGCCACGGACATGAATGAACTCGAAGAGATCATCAGCCTGCTGCAACACATCGAAGACACCCCTGCCTTCCCCGCTGTGGCTCGGCGTGCCCTCGTCGAACGCCTCAACCTGCTGTCCCTGCGCCTGAAGGCCTGCCCTGAGCTGCGTAAGCTCCCGCTCGTCCCCCGCATCCCCAACGTCGAGCCCCTGACGACGGCAGAGATCAACGAACTGAACAAGTTCAAAGACCTCCTGCACATCTATCCCACGCTCCCGCTGCGCGCTGCAATGCCGCAGGACGAGGACGGTTACGACCTCTGCGACTGGAACAAGGCCTACCTGCTGATCCAGCGAGCCACCCCCAACGACCTGTCGATGTACATCGCCTGCCTGCGCCGCATCCTGCAATTCACGGATGGCGGATACGTCGGCTACGAAGCGATCAACGTCTACCTCGGCGTGCGTGTGGTCGAGGAAGGCAAGAGCGAGCCGGTCGGCTGGCTGGAGAACGGGATGCTGTTCAAGAGCAAGGAAGGCAACAAGTTCTTCCTCGCAGGCATCCAGCGCACCCTGTCTGCCATCCCTGAATTTCACTCGTAAGGGGATGGCCATGAACAACAGCAAACTCATTTGCGCCCACGCCGACACCTGCCTGTCGTGCTACTGGGGCGGGCATCACCTGCCGCACATTCAGGTGCCGGTCCACCGGGGCATGCACCTGTCGGAGCTGCGCGCTGCGCTGCACAGCGAACTGAATGAGGGGGCGGTGGCCGGCAACGACCCTCGCACCCGCGATGACTCCGGCGTGGAAGGGGACGTGTGGTACATGCGCGCCCATGCGGCGGTGAACCGGATACGTCCGGCGATCAAGGGCAAGCGGCGGATGTTCGAGGACCTGGAACAGGTCGATTCGGAGGATGACAGCGTAGAGCCGGTGTACGCCTTCTTCGTGTTCCAGCCGGACGAGGACTGAGCCATGTCAATCATGAACGACATCACCAAGTCCGTCGAAGGGGCGGACAACCTGTCGATCAAGGTACTGGTCGCTGGCATCGAGGACACCCCCGAGCCGATCACGATGACGTGGCGTCAGGCCCGTGCGCGGTTCGCAAAGCCACTTTGCGAGTTGTACGACGCCTGCCTGCGGTGGGCGATGGACTTGGAAAACTACAGCTTCAAGGTCACGAAGCTGGAGTTCACCGCCAACCTTGAGCTGGTGGACCGGCTGCGGATGCGGGTCTGCGCCATCGACAGCGACGGTCTGTCCCACTCCTGCTCTGGCAACTGCATGTTGGAAGAGGACACCCTGCCGCATCGCGGCGGCGCGACCTACCTGTTCCTCAGCGGCACCTTGCAGGAGCTGGAAGACATCTACGAAGACGCGGTGTACCGCCGGCAGATCAAGGAGAAGCAGTCATGAGCACCAAGACCTACAACCATGCGTTCGTCATCGCCTTTGAAGTGCCTCATTCGACTGACAAGGAAGGCGAGGACGTGACGGCGCAGCAGATGTACGACGCGCTGATCAAGCGTGCCAACGACCTGATGGCCAACGACGAAATGCTGGAAGCCGTGGGTGGTCCGACCGACTCCTACGTGGAGGATCAGTCATGAACGAGACAATCCAACGGGCCTACATCGCCGCGCAACTCAAGCAGCTCGCTCAGGCGGAGCACCACTACACCCTGCAAATGGGCAGTGATGCCGGGGGCAAGACCAACCACCTGAACATCACGCCCAGCCAGTACGCGCAGATCGTGGCCATCCTGCTGCTGCCGCCTGACCGCAACCTGTACCACATGTTGAACCGGGAACTGGCCGTGGCTCGCGGCAGCATCGACGAACCGTTTGAGCTGGAGTACGCCCCCGGCATTTACATCGAGGTGCGCCCCATCACGGACGACAGCCGGGTCAACGTGCGCAAGCAAGGCCATGGCTTTACCACGGTGAACTACACCCACGAAGGGCTGATCGTCGACGTGTTCGATGAGGTCACGGATGAGGTGCATACCGTGGCAGTTACCAACGACGGCCTGACCCTCCCCGAGGGCAGCGACCCACAACAACAACAGCCCGACTGATGACCGTCATGAACAAAGAAGAGTTGGCCAAGTTGCTGGCCGAGAAGAGGGAAGAGTTCCAGCAGTACGGCGGTGAAGTGGTGCGCTACGCCAGCCCGGAGAAGCCCAACAAGATCAAGTTGGGCGCGGCTCCCGTCCTGCCGGACAACCTGCGGGACGCAGAATGGGAGAAGTACTTGCAGGAGCTGTACTCAGGCACCTACGCCCCGGACACGGACTTCAGGCTACCGGAACCAAAGAAGAGGACGCCGCCGAAGCTGCCGAAAGGCGAGGACGGACGCGGCTGGAAACCCATCAAGGGCCATGGCCCCGGCTGGAAGGACGACAAGTGATTTGGAAAATACTCGACGCCATACCGTGGCAGGCAAAGCTGGTGCTCTGGCTGTGGGTACTGTGGACCTTCAAGTACATCGCCCTATGGATAGCGGCGGTGTACGTGGTCTGGTGCGTCCTGAAGTGTTTCTGGCTGTACATCGACAACTCGGAGGACGGGTGATGTGGAAGATGATCGACCTGCTGCCGTGGTGGGGAAAGGTAATCCTCATCGGCTACCTGATTGCCGTGTTCAAGGTCTTCGCCGGCCTGTTTGTGCTGGCGATGATCTGGGCCGACCTGACCAAACGAAAATAAGAAGAGGCTGAAATGCACCACTCAAAGACACAAACCCAGGTCCTCTCCCTGAACCGGGAGCAGGTGGACCGGCTGGTCACCTTCTGCCAGTGCAACGGGCTGGAAAAGTTCTTCGTGGCAAAAGATCAAGGCGCCTATGTTGGCGCCACAGTCGGTTCTGAGCCCGACCAGAAAGTCATCTTCTACTTCCCCTTCTGCGACCCGGAGAAGGACGAGGACTGGTGGGACAACGCTCGCGAGCGTTTCGGCGGCGACGACTTCGGCCAGTTCCTGCCGGTCAGGGACCTGACCACCATGCTGGGCCGGGAAGGGTCGAGGGGCGTCAAGGTCATCGTCACCGAAGAGTTCATCAACCTCGAACCGGTCCGCTAGGGCTTCGCAAAGCACTTTGCGAACTAAGAAGGAGACAACCATGTTCTATGTCGTTGGACACGACGCGGAAGGCAAGCTGATCTCGATGACCAGCAAGGCCTTCCCTACACAGGAGGCGGCGGATGAGTACGCCGCCACCTGCAATCAGGGCTGGACGCCGTTCGTATTGCAGCACTGCAAGCCGCTGGACAACCGCCTGGAAGTGGCCGAACGCCGGGTAGCGGAGCTGGAGAAGCACCAGCAGGCCATCCAAGCCTTGGCCCGTCGAACGCTGTGGATCGCCTACTGCTGGAACGACCACAACTTCGGCCCTGCGCACGTCGAAGCGCGCAAAGAGGCCGAGCGGTTTGGCATCGACGGCTTCCATGCGGCCAACGCCTTCATCGAAGAGATGCCGGACATCAAGGCGATGCGGGAAGTGGAGGCCGAGCAACCGTGAACACGGAAGAGTTCATCCGGGCCAGTGCCGCCAACGGCCTGTCGAAGACCCAGACCATGAAGGCGCTGGGCATGTGCCGGGAGTATTTCTGGGAGATTTTGAAGTGTTGGCCGGACATCGTTTGGGCCAAGCGGGGGAAGACCCTCGGCAACAAGATCGGCAACGCGAACCGGCCCAAGGGTGCCAGCGAGAAGATGCTGGCGGCTCTGGACCGGGCGCGAACCGCTCGCCGGGACAACCATTTGTATACGTGGCAGGGGCGGACCGGAACGGTCAAGGAACTGGCGGTGTTTGCCAAGGCCAGCGAACGGACCATCCACCGCCGGCTCAAGGAAGGGAAGTCGGTGGACGATGCCTTCGGCCTGCCACCCAACAAAACCCCGCCAAAGACGGGACTCCGCACCCTTGTCAGGGTGCCCAACAGCTACATCACCCGAGAGGGGCTGCATCATGAAGAAGAAAGTGGATCACAACCCTGACCTTGACCGCCTGACGGACTGGGTGAGCAAGTACAAGCTGGGCGCGAAAGGTCCGACGTTGAAGCAGTTGGTCGACTCCGGCTTCTGCCGGATCAAGGACACGCCCGACGTGAAGAACTGCATCGCCCGTCTGGATAAGAAGGACTGGATGGACTATGTGAAGGTCGAGTTCCCCGGCTCGCACGACTGGGAACTGAACAAGTGCGCGGACCTGTTCCGCACCCGGCTGGCGAAGGGCTTCCGCAACGTGCCGAAGAACCTGTACGACCTGTTGCCTTGGTCGCATGCCGTGGACTCGCCCACGGAGTTCCGCTACCACTGGAGCTTCAAGGGCGTGAAGGTGCCGGTCGAGCCAGCGCCAACCAAGAAGGTGAAGAAGGCCAAGGCCCCCGCGCCAGCAGCCCCTGCCGAGCCCGCGTTCGACGAGATGGTGACCAGTGGTGGTGAGCACTTGAACATCTCGCACGAGGCCATGATGGAAGCCATGGCGGAGTTTCCAGAGCTGCCGGTGGCCCCCGCGCCAGCAGCGGAACCTGCGCCAGCCCCGGATGAGGTGACGGAAGGGGAGTGGGAAGAGGTCAAGAAGACAGCGGCAGAGGCAGCACCCAAGCCCCTGCCGCCGTTGGAGCCGGTGGCTGAGATGGCCTACGGCGAGGCGAATGGCGCCTACGCCCCCATGAACGGCCTGGAGTCCACAGCTATGAAGGTGGTGGTCGTGACCTTCGCAGGTACGGGCTCGCAGGAGTACTTCTACTTCGCCCCGGTGGACACCCGGATTGGCGACTATGCCGTGGTGCATCGCAAGGCGTCGGAGGACACCAGCAACCCGTTCTCCATCGGCCTGATCGAACGGGACGACCCGGACCTTCAGGGCATGGCGCGGTCGGCCATCCTCGGCGTGTTCAACGAGACCTTCGCCACCGGGGTGCAGTCGCGGATGGATCAGATTGTTCAGGTGAAGGCCCGCCTGATCCAGAAACGCCGGCAGTACGACGAGCGCCAGATTTACGAGTTGCTGGCGCAGCAAGACGGGGAGGCCCGCGAGCTGCTGGACATGCTCAAGCATCTGGAAAGCACGCTGTAACCATCCTTCATACAGGAGAGCAACAAGATGGCCACTCTTACCTTTGAGGTCGAAGTTCACTACGACAATGACGGCGGGCTGACGCTCAGACCGGACAAGGCCAAGGTCGAGATCAGCACTCTCGACGTGCTGACGTGGCTGCACTGGACCAAGGTGATCAAGGCCAACGACCTGTACAAGGTCGAGGCCTGGGACGCCCGCTGCAAATTCTTCAACGAGATCGAGCCGGGGGTCCTCGAAGAAAACACCGAGTTCCGGCAGGAGGCATGCCGCGTGGTGGTTGACGACGGCGGGGTGTGCTTCGAGGGCTACGAAAAGCACGGCGACTCGTCCACTGGCTGGTCCACCGAAGAGCTGGTCTTGGACGAACTCGCAAAGCAGCTTTGCGAATAACAACAACCTTCATCAAGGAGAGCAACACATGGCAACGAAGAACGTGAAAGTGACCCCGCCCAACGGTGAGAGCGGGATAGTCCCCATTCAGGCCACCGTCCTGACGCAGTACCTGCTGCACGCAGCAGGCGGTGGTTTCACCGTAGACCAGACCGCCAAGGCCGTCGAAGCGCGCCACACCCTCAGTGATGGGGGTGAGGTCGTGCTGGGCAACTGGCGTTTCGAGCCCGTCGACGAAGGGGACGAGTGATGAGCACGTGGCAACAGCGTAAAGCCATGGCCCGCGACAACATCGTGCTGTGGCACCCAACCCAGTGGACAGTCGTCACCGACCCCCCGGAGTGGTGCATGAGCACGATGCGTTGGGACACCGAGGAAGAGGCCAATGCCTGCCTTAAAGAGCTCATGGATCGAGGTGTGACCCACTGCTACATCCTGCCACCGGGAGGTGGTGCAGCAACCAACCCGACAACCCCATCTAAGGAGAGCAAATGAGCAAGCTGTACCAGTACCGCAAAACCAATCACATCGGCCATCTGATCCTGTCGATTCTGTTCTTCCCGTGGGCCATCGTCTGGATTCTGATTGCCCTGAACAACCGCAACTACAACGAACGGGTTGATGAGCGCATCCATGAGCTGAATCGCCGGAGGTAACGATGAAGCAACCCGACATGGAACAACGCGCCGCCGTGCGCCGCTTTGCCGAGCAATACGGAGGGGGATGGAAGGCCGGACTGCACCGCTGCTGGATGCTTGCGACCTACCCCCACAGCTCGGAAGCCGACCGCACCCTGCTGCAACAGGTGCGCAACCAGTTCGGCCCGCTGTGGCTGGAGAACATCACCCTGAAAGACTTGGAGGACTGAAATTGAGTGACGAACTGAAGCCGGAGGTCACCCGCATGGCCCTGTTCCACCTTCAGGTGTGCGTACCGGAAGGTTTCACTGACGAAGAGGTGGAGACCTTCGCCAACGAAGCTCAGCCAGCCGGCACCACCCACGGCTGGACTATCCGTAGGGCAGGCGACCCCGGCGGGAAGAAAGACCCCGAGCGCAACCCCTGCGACACCCGCGTGGGCTGCGTGCATATCGTGCTGGTCTGCTGACCGTGGACGAATTGGAGCAGTGCCCGGTATGCGGGGAGGGCGTCCTGCACGACGCCAGTTTTGACCATGAGGTGAAACACAACGGCCAAACCGGCGTGGTGCGGATAGAAATGTCCGTGTGCAGCGTCTGCCAAGCCGAGCTGTCATCGGGGGAACAGATCACGGCGAACTGCCGAGCGATGGAGGCGTTCGTCAAATCAGTGAAACAGAAGAGGAAACGCACATGCCTGACCTTAAACAGCAGGCCAAAGAAATGAGCACCGACGAGCTGCGCGCCGCCTTGGAATGGAACAAGGCATTGCGGGAGCACGCCGACGAAAACATGCAGTTCAGCGAATACCGGATGGCCGACGACAAGGTGAAGGCCATCGAAGCGGAACTGCGCAACCGCAGCACCTAGAGGGTAAGACCATGAAAACTGAACGTGTGTTTGAAGTCGGCAAAGCTGGCGAGACTGCCGAACTGCGCGAAGAGCCGCTGCGCTGGATGCTGTCCATCCTGACCCAGCACGACACCCACAGTCGCTCCGTGGATACGCTGATTGACCTGATCGTCGCCAGCCCCCACACCCACCATGAGGTGGGCATGTTCCGGGTGGCGTTCGACCCGGATAAACAGCCGGCCAGCATCGTGCTGGGTGAGCGCGTGATGGGCCAGGAAGAGTACGTCGAGCACGGCGGGCAACTGTGCCCTAAATGCTGCTCCAAGGACGTCGAGAGTCAGGGTGCCGTGCAGAGCGACGATGACGGCTACTGGCAGGACGCGCACTGCAACGGTTGCGGGGCCGAGTGGACTGACGACCTGAAACTGACTGGCTACCGCGACCTGAAACTGGCCACCACCATCGAGATTGAGGGCTAACCCGTGCTCGAAGAGTTCAACCTGAAAGGGAACGAACCGCTGTATCTGGGCATGATCATCGGTCGCGCCATGAAGCTGGCCACGGAAGGGAGTCTAGTGGCCAGCTCCATGCAACTGACGAAGGACATCGGCACCTGTCACGCCTTCGCCTGCCCTTTGAAGTTGCAGGAGCTGGCGGAAGCAAACGACAAGGACTTCCTGCATGACGTGCGGGGCATCCATCGCCTGCTCAATCGGAGGTTGAAGCGGCTGGACGAGGACTTCTGGCCCATCCATGCCGCCGTCGAACGGTTCAGCAAGGCCGAGTACTTGCTGAAGGACTTGGTGGAGCACATCGACAGCGAAACCTGTCAGCACGAAGAAACCCACCGTGGTGGGGCGATATGGGAAATCTGCGACGGCTGTGGGAAGAAGTGGGCGGACGACGAAGGCGGCAAGCCTGAGTTCAAGCACGCACCGCCTGTAGCCGCCGCGATTGCCTACTTGGATAAACGTAGAAGGGGATAACCGTGACAAAGAAACTACGCACCGGAACTCGCAAAGAACTTTGCGAGGTACACCGGATACCGGTGCTGAGCACGAAGCACCTTGATGCTGCGACCTGTGCTCGATTGGACAAGGACCGCAACGACAGCCCGTGGTGCGTCTGTGTGGAGTGGGAGTACGGCTACTTCCTGCACTTCTTCCACCCGGACATGCCGCTGGAGAAAGAGCCGCTGCCGAAGTGTCTGCAAGACCTGCGCAAGTGGCTGGAAGACAACAACTTCACCGACCGCTGGGTGCGACTGGATACCCACGCCGCCGTGCAGCCGGGACTACCGATTTACTGAGGCACCAACTATGAAGACTTCACTGAGTCTCGAATACCGCCTGACCCACCACTACGTTCAGGGGTGGGCCTCGCTCGACAAGTACGCCTACGCCTGCCTCGCGCAGCACACCCTGCTGCGCACCGTGCGTGGCCGCAATGATCTCGACTCGTCCACCTCCGCCTGCGTGGTGACGGTCAGCCCGTTGGCCTTGGAAGCGGCCAAGGCCAACTATCGGGAGGCGAAACGTCACCATGACAAGGTGCCGACCTTCAGCCAGTTCCTGTGCCTCGCCGTGGGCGAAGCGTTCTCTGGCGGTTGCCGGTGTGAGTTCGACTGCTGCGGGCACTGGCAATACAACGGTAGTGCCAGCCAAACCAAACGCCGGGAGTTCGTGGTGACCATCCACGGCTACCGCAACGTGTAGGGGAACTATGACGAAACCTGCGGCCTTTATACCGACCGTTGAAGAAGTCCTCCAGAACGTCAGTTATGACCCTGAGACTGGAGAGTTCATTCGAGTGAAGGCCACCCCCGGCCACGCAGCCGGTGTGCCTGCCGGGACTACCGACAGCAAAGGTTACAGGATCATCACCATTGCCAAGCGGCGCTACAAAGCGCACCGCTTGGCTTGGCTGATAGTCACGGGCTTCTGGCCCCCATCGCTGGTTGACCACAGGGACGGGAACCCCGGAAACAACCGGTTCCTCAACCTGCGTGCGGCTGGCTATGAGGTAAACAATGCAAACCTGAAGGTGGTCCGTTCAGGGGTTGGTTACCTGAACGTGTACAAGAAACGAGGGAAGTTTCTCGTCAAATTCCGGCGAGCAGGGAAGCTGTTTCATGCCGGCCCTTTCCCGACGCCAGAGGCTGCAAGGGACGAGGCCGAGCGAATGCGTAATGAACTAGACAACGTGTAACCCAACCGGCTCGCAAAGCCACTTTGCGAGCCACCTTCATCAAGGAGCAAACAATGAGCGAGAAATCCTTTGTCACCTTGGAGGCGGCGATCTGTCCGGTCTGCGGCAAGCAGCACTCTACAGGCGCCCTGCTGATCGACAAACGCATGAAGGACCGCTTTGAGAAGGAAACCGTCACCGGCTTCGCCATGTGCGAAGAGCACCAGAAGCTGCTGGACGACGGCTTCATTGCCTTGATCGGCGCCGACCCCAATCTCAGCAAGAAGGAACCCAACGGCAGCGTCACCCTGCGTGGCGCGCATCGCACCGGCAAGATCGCCCATATGCGGGCCTCGGTGTGGCCCAACTTCTTCGGTGACACGCCCGTGCCGCCCAAGGGTATGTGCTTCGTCGATGACGAACTGATCGCGATGCTGAAGAAGGAAATGGAAAACCTGGACCCAGCCGTGGAGGAAAAGAATGAAGACTGAAATCCCGCAAATCAGCCCCGGCAACGAGAACAACTTGAAGGTCCTCCGGCAGGCGGCTGCCAACAACGATCTGGCGCTGGTGGTCTGCTACGACCGGCAGACCAACAACTTTGTCGACGCGGTGTGCGCGGTGACCCACCACCCGGAGGAAGTGGGCGAAGAGTTCACCATGGCCCCGTTCGCCATTATGGAAAAGCACATGCCGTTGTTCGAGCGGCTGGTGCCCTGCACGGAGCCAGAGGCAGTGCAGAGGGCCATCGAGGCGGCGCAGGAGGCCGAGGTCTGTTCCCCGGCTGAGCGCAACTGGATCGAGGCACAGATGCGGATCAACGTCTTGGAGGCACATCTGATGCGACTGGCCGATGGCGTGCTGAGCAAGCGGATGCTGCTGCTCAGCAAATCCCCAACATCGAAGTACATCGACGTCCCCGACCTGCTGCTGGCCATCGCCACTGAGGCCAAGGACGTCATCAACGAGGTGGGCAAAAATGAGACTCAGCATTGAGGGGCGGCGCCGCCTGGAACGGGTGGCCCGCTGGCTGGAGCAGGGAGCCCCGCACGAAATCTTGGACAACGGGATGGATGTCAGGTGGTTCTGCATGGACGTGGGTGTGAACTTTACCGAGTGCGGCGCCGTTTGCTGTGTGGCCGGCGCCGTGGTGGAGTTCAACGACCCCTATGACGTGGACCTGATCCGCGCCTCGCGCAACGAGGCCGGTGAGATGCCGTGGGATAGCGTCAGGGACCGGGCGATGACCCTGCTGGGGCTGGACCCCTACAGCGCGATGGAGTCGCAGTTCGCCACCAAGTTGTTCCGTGACGGCGGTACGGAAAACGAATGGATCACGGCAGAGATCGCCGCGCAGGTGCTGCGGTACTACCTCGAAACCGGCGAGCTGGACTGGGAGAAGTTCCAGCCGGAGGACTACGACCCTGACACGTTCCAAAGACCTCCGATGGCATACGAGGACTGGGGGCCGCTGAAGTTGGACGACAGCGACGAAGACGATGACGAAGGCGACATGGAGGACCTATGACCCCTGACGAAGCCCTGCTTGAGCGGATCAAGAAGCTGGGCTACTACGAACAAGTCCGTAAGCTGGAAGACGGCACGATCATTGGCTTGGGAAAGCTGATGTTCACCACCGCGCTGTTCGTGAACATGGACATGACGGGCTACGAAACGCGCTACTGCTTCAAGGACCCGGCCTTGGCCGTTAAAGCCTTTGAGGCCATGAAGACAGGCGACGACAAGCCGGAAGGCTGGATCGCCCGTCGCCCTGAACCGGAAGGTTTCTACGACCTCCCGAAAGAGTAACCAACCCGGCTCGCAAAATAACTTTGCGAGCCCCCTTCACCGAGGACTGCAACATGAAGCAATTCACCCCAAGCGACTCAACCAAGATGGCGAACGCCGTGAACAAGGTGTTCGGGGTATTCGCCATGCCACTGGAGAACGCCTTCTGTGCCATGGCGCGGGACTTTGCCAAGGATAGCTATGACGGTGGCTGCCTGAACTTCGTAACCAACGAAGAAGGCACTGTCGGCTTCTGGTATCCCGCCGACCATATGACCTACGACGTGACGGTTCCGAGCAACTACTACAGCAACTGCAACATGCAGGCGGTGGCGTTCGGCGCCGGCCTGACTCTGCTGGTCGTCAACATGCTGAGCTGGAAGTTCTACGAGGACGGGCAAGCCAAGCTGGCCAACGATTATTCCACCCTGTACCAGAACCTGCGCGAGTTCGTGTTCGACCTGTCGGAAAAGGAAGGTGACTTCATGGATGGCAGGGCTGTTGCTGGGTTCATCGACTGAGGAACATGCAATGGACGAGTTAGACGAAGTACTCCACGTGGTCTGGGGCTTGGTCTCCGTGATGATCCGGGGGCAATCCATGCCTGTGGAGGATACCCGCTGCCTGGACAAGGACGGCACCCGGATCAAGACCGGCGACGTGCTGGAGACGTGGTTAACTCCCGATGGCACCTTCCACAGCGAAGAGCCCAGCGAAGAGCTCAAGCCGGTGCGGGAGGTGCTGGTGGTTCACGCAAGGGAAGGCAAGGTCTCGGCGGTTGACTACGACATCCTGCGGGGCATCGACCTGCACGAAATCGCAGCCGAATGCACGGTCAGGGGCAGCGCCATGGACGAGGAAGGGCTTGAGTACCTGCGCATGGGGCTGGGCCGCTTCAACGGTGTGGGGGTGGACGATGAGTGACAAGAAGGAAGTAACCCTCATCGACCTGCTGCAAGCAGTCGGCGTGGACAACCTGACGTATCAAACGCTGGGCAGTAGCCTGACCGGCAACCAGAAGACCAACAAGGACGGGTCAGTCAACCTGACCTTCATCACTCACGAGACGCTGTACGACGTGGTGGTCGCCCGTAAGCGGGAAGCCCTGATCATCTGGGCGGACCGCGACGTGCTGGTGGCAGCCCACAAGAAACTGCGAGAGGAACAATCATGAACCTGACAAGGCTGGATAGCGTGACCATTGCCCGTGGCGATGACATTGACGTCGGAACCCTGTTCGGCGGGCTGGCCAAGCTGCTGTACATGGACTTGGACGCCAAGGGCAACAAGAAGAACCTGTCGGCCCGGATCAACACGGGCTTCGACCGGCTGATGGGTGGCGCGCTGATGTACGCCACCTACGCCTGCCAAACCCTGAAGTCCATGGTCGATTGGGAGGCGCTAGAGGAACAGGGCGTCGGCGTGTTCGCCTACGACTTCCTCGAACCGGCCTTCCACTGGCCTGACCATAAACGCAAAGACTTTGCGAGCTTCCTGCTGCGCGAAACCTCCGACAAGGACTGGTACCAAATCTCGGACAACTGGATGGTGCCGGAGCTCGCAGAGATGAAGGTGATGATCAAGCGCTGGGCGGTGGAGGCCCGCCTGCCGCTGCTGCCCGGTGACCAATCGGAGCAGGAGGTCTACACCCGCAAGTTGGAGGCCCACCTGAAGCGCTTCTATGGCCTGGAGTTGAACGACACCTACTACGAAAAGCCGCAGGTGGTCGCAGGGCTGATGGAGGACAAGCTGAAGCCCTATGAAGCGGTCAACATTCTGGCTGCTGAGTCAGGGCTTGATCGGCTGGACGGCAAACAAGGGGGGCTGACCGCCGCTGACGAAGAGGCCATCTGACAGCTCCCCGGTGGCAGTGTACACTGCCACCGGGGACTACCCCCCTCGGAGGAACTAAGATGTCCAAGTTCAATATCGAATTACTACCCGGCGCGTCAGACGGCGACCGGGAAAGGGCTTTCCAGCTCTGCTGTTCGCTGGACGCCCTGCTGCCTGTGCTGGTCCTGCGCATGGAGGAAGAGCTTGGCGTTCTGCTGAGCGCTGACCGGCGCAATCTGCTGGCTCAGGTACAGACGCTGGGTGCTGAGGAAGTGGCGCTGCGGGCGCTGGCTGCGGTGCTGACCAACGCCGCCGAACGGATCGGCCCACGGAATGCGCGGATCACCTTCGCCCTGCACCGGGAGGACAGCACCACCGATTCGCGAGGGTGCAAGGCGTCAGTTGACCGGATGCGCCGACTGCTACATGAAGGGGTAGTAACTCCGGTTTGATATGCAGAAACAAACTATGTACTGAGCCCTCGCTTCGTCTATGTTCTACGCAGGAAGCAGAATAAGAAACGGTGGGGGTGGCAGCCATGTTGTGCAAGGTTGTAAGCAAGCAGCGGAGGTCCGTCGTCGTTGACGAGCACCCGCGTGAGTACGTGTTCTTCTGTCATCAGGAGACCGAATTGCTCAGGTGTTTGTCGGGCTATCGCCGTTTGGTGAACCCGGCGGAAAGGGTCAACGCCACCGACCTGTTGGAAGCCTTCGATCCGTGCCGCCCACAGCGCACGGTGACGATGGTTAACGGCAACGGTGACACCGATACCTTGTCCCTTCACACCTTGCACTGAGGCTTCAGGATGATCGTTGAACAACAGCGTTTGAATGGATTCCACTACCTGCTCGATCTGGAGTGCGTGCCCTTCCCGCCGGCCAAGCCACAACCCCACTTTCAGTGGGTGAGCTGGCCATCGGCGTGCAACTGGGTGAAGAGGCCGGCGAAGGTACATGGCTGGCTGCTGCACATTCCAGGCATCTGTGAGCCGGAGTTTTTCACCAGCGAGGAACGGGCCAACGCCCGCCACGCCTACCTGAGCAGCCTGATCAAGGCGCGCAGCTATCTGGGCGTGGTGGACGGCACCCTGTACGACTTCAGGTCGGTTCCGGTGCCGCGTGCGCTGCGGCTGGGCTACGAACACCTGTGTTCGGACATCCGCACCGGACGGCAGCTCGCCGCCACTCTGCGGGCGATGAACAAGTTGGCGTTGAAGGAACACGCCTACTTCACCACGGCGACGGACCGGGCGTTGTGCCAATCCTGCGTTCGGCAGGAGATGGTCACGGTGGTCTACGCCATGCGCAACGAAACCGACTTTGACTATCTGGTCAATGGCTGGTCGGTGAACTACGAAGAGCCGGGGAACCAGCTCACCTGCGACCACTGCCACCGCGAGATTCCGGCGGTGACGGACAACTAAGCGTTCCATCGCTCGCAAAGTCTTTGCGAGTCACCTTCAGAGAGGACAGCATCATGAACGATCGTTTCTTTACCTACGGCCCGAACTACGGCGCGCTGACCCACTTCCACCAGCTCCCTGCGCTGCTGAACAAGCACGGCGTTTCGGCGCTGGCCTTCCAGCAACTGCGCATGGCGGACAAGCCAGAGCTGACGTACATCCTGCTGCGCGCCATGCTCAACATGGACCTGCTGGGTGTGCCGAAGGCTATGAAGGGGATGGTGGCCAAGAGGATGCACCGCCAACACGTCGTTGCGCGGCGCTGGGCCAGCCTCCCCGTGAACCACACCCACGCGCTGCTCAGCGCGGTGGCGGACTTCGACAACCGCAAGGAGAACTCGCAGCGGGACGCCATGCGCCGGCTGGTCGTTGCGCTGATCGACGAGAACGGCCTGTACGACCAGAACGGGGAAGTGAAGGCCAAGCTGCAAGGCACCTTCTCCTATGACCTCCATGACCTGTGGCAGGACCAGCTCGACCTGTTCTTCACGCTGGATTGCGACAGTTGCGGGCACAGCGAAACCATCAAGAAACCGTTTGGGTGGGCCGGTACGCCAACGCCGAAGGACTTGCCGGAGATGTTGGAAGAGGCCTGCGACTGCACCGGCTTTGAACACCTCAGCGGACCCTACGTGCGCTGCACCCGCTGCGGCTGGACACAGCGCGCCAAGTTGGGGGAGGCCGACTCCATCCCCGATGAAGAAGGCGACGACCTCTTTGACGCCTCGGAAGAGTGGGACGATTACGTCGAGCACCTGGGAACGCTGGTCGATGCGCTGGTCGAGCACGCCAAGCAGCACAGCCTGCCTGAGCCGTACCGGCTGAAGGTCATCGCCAACCGCATCCGTTGGGATGGCGCCACCGGCTACACCGACTGCGCCGTGGACGGCGCGGCACTGGCGGACAGGCTGAAGGTCGACTCCGACTTCACGATCCGCAGCGGCAAGCTGTGGCTGGAGCCGGACGGGACAGGGCTGCTCTCCTGCTCACTCGCGCACCACGACGCCACCGGCTTCATGGAAGTCCTCCCGCTGTGGCTGTGCGAACTGGCCGACCGCGACACTGACGACGACGCCCTGATTGAGGCTGATCAGGTGCCAGCGTGCAGCACGTGGCTGCCGATGATCGCCAACACCCTGCTGTGCGGCAAGGGTATGCCATTCGCGTACAGCAGCACCTACAACTTCCAGATGGTGAGCCGCACCCACTTGATCAGCACCTTAGAGTGGTTGCAGCGGCAGCTCTACTGGAACGACGAAGTTCTGGAAATGGAAGGCGTGTGGGCGGTGCAGATCGCCGGCAACTTGCTGATGAAGCAGTTGTGCTACTTGATCCGCACCACGGTGAGCGACGTTGAAGGTTATGCGCTGGCACAAACAGCGAAACAACTTCGGACAGTGATCGACACGTACTTGATCGAGAAAGAAAACTTCCCCGAAGAATAATTACAAAGCATTTTGCGAAAGGAATACCCCGGTGGCTAACAAGTTGAAGTATGCAGTGGTAGACAAGCAGAACGAGTGGGCCGACACGATCAAGGAAGTTATCCGCGACCCCAAGATTCTGGACAAGATGGGCAGCGCCGACCTGAAGCGAATCAGCAAGGCGCTGACCCTGACCATCGTTCGGGTGGGGGAGCGCGCCGCCCGTGCTGAGACTGCCTTGGAGCAGGGCGGCATGGTCAGCGACGAAGGGCTCAGGGAGGCCTTCGACTCGGTAACGGCTCGCAACATTGAGCTGACCGGGGGTCGTCCGCCGGAGTGGTCCTACCTGTACAGGGACAACGTGGACGTCCTGCACCACTTCATCGAGTTCGAGATGAAGACGACGCAGAAGGGGCTGACGGTGTTCGGCGTCTTGGAGGACTGGGAAGCCAAACCCCTGTACGACTTCGACTTCGCGGACCTGGGGGTGTCGCAGGCGAACCGGTCAGCACACCTGATGACGACCCATCTGCGCCAGTGCTTCGCGCCACGGGAAGCGCAAAGTGAGTAAAATATAGGGGTTGACAATAGTATCCATATAGTGTACAATGGACCCACTTACGCATAAGGCTCCCATACAGTTGGGGGCCAGAGGAAACAGCCATGCTGAAGACAGAACTGGTGGACCGCATCGCGGCCAAGTCGGGCGTAGACCGCCGATCCGCCGAGCGCATGCTGGAGGCAATGATCAGCTCCATCGCAGACGCTCTCTGGGAAGACGACCGCCTGCGAATCCCCGGCTTGGGCACGTTCTATGCTCGCCTGAACTTTGAAGGCAAGCGTCGAATCAACTTTAACTCTGACAAACGATTGAGGGAAAAGGATTAAAAAATGGGGGCACTAGAAGAGCAAATTGGTGGTAAGCATTACAAAGGCATGTTGCTTCAACCGATGGAGTTCTCTGTGAAAAATGGCTGGGATGCGGCTGCGCATACCGCCTTGAAATATCTGTCACGCTTTAAAAAGAAGAACGGCTATCAGGACTTGGAGAAGGCGCAGCACTGCCTGAAACTTCGCGCCGAACTGATGCCGTTCGATAACTGGCAGCGACGTCGAAGCACGCTGCCAATCAGCATGGCGCACTACGTTGAGAAGAATAAATACGACGGGTTGCATGCGGTGGCGTTGTTCAAGTTGGAGCTGTACGTGCTGAACAATCACGAGTTGGCGTACCGCGACGTTATGCGGGCCGTCGAGGAACTGATTGAACTCGAATATCCATTGGGGGGAGGTTGGCCATGAGTGATGGGGACATTTACACCTACGTCGGCGTGCCCGACAGCCGTTACGAACTGCTGGGTGCCTGCATCAGTGCGGGCACCTACCGGGGCCTAACCACGCTCGTGTACCGCGACCTGAAGACCGGCCAGTTGTACAACCGACTGCCTGCGGACTTCGTTGACCGCATGGTGAAAGTGGAGCCAGAGCAATGCGCAGATTCCTAAACGTGCTCAGGGACAGCCTGCTGGGATGGCGCTTCTGGATGGGCATGCTGGCAACCTTCTGCCTGCATCTGATGCTGCTGGAAGTGGCCGGCTGGAACGTCTGGGTGGTGCTGTTCATCAACATGATCGTTGGCTTCTGGATGGGCACGCTGGCAGGGTCTGCCGACCACGAAGAGCGCTACGAGCGTTTCCAGGCAGCGCGGGCCGTTTGGCAGAAACGCTTTGAAGAGGCCTATCGCAAGATGGGCTACCGGATCATGGAGAAGAAAAATGACATTCAAGGTTCCTGAAAGGTGTCGGGTCCGTGAAGGGCTGTTCGGCTCCGATGAAAGCTACGGCAACAACGGCATGTTCCTCGTCGTCTACCTTGGCGTGGAGTGGAAAATCATGGCCGGTGACGGCGACGGCTGGGAACACGTCAGCGTGAGCAACCCTGACGTGATGCCGAGCTGGCAGGTTATGAACCGGATCAAAGACCTGTGCTGGGGGCCGGAGGATTGCGTGATGCAACTCCATCCGCCGCACTCCGAGTACGTGTCGTTCCACCCGAACTGCCTGCACCTGTGGCGCCCGATTGGCGGGGGCCTACCACGCCCACCGACCTACATGGTCGGACCGATCACGGGCAAGGGGGAGGCATGAACTACGCTATCGAACGGCGCATGCTCCTGATCGACTTCCTGCTGGCGTACTACGGCTATGTCCAACGGGACGCGCTGATGAACTACAGCGGGATCAGCATGGCGCAGGCCAGCCTCGACATCGCGATGTACCGGGAAATGGCAGACGGCAACATGGAATACAACGCCAGCACCAAACGCTGGGAACGTAGCGCGACGTTTGCGCGTGTGTACGAATAACTGGAGGGTCACCATGGCTGACTGTATTTCTTTCTACGACGAGTTGCGCTTCGACACCCGCAACCCTGAGTTCACCAGCGTCTCCGTGTTCATCCGCTGTGAAGGCGACTGTCCGTTCTTCATGCACGGCTGGCATCGCAAAGACTTTGCGAAAAACATCAGCACTCAGGAGATTTTCAACCTGATCTGGACCGGCCAGGAATCCCCGATGGAATGGGACCGGGTGGCGCCAGCCCCTGTTCTGGCCCCGGTGATCTTCAATCCATGGGACCGCATCCCGGTGCCGGTGGAACAACTGGTGTCGTGGCGCGTGGCCCTGAATGAAGGCTGCGACCAAGCCATGGGCAACGAACTGGCCGAGCAGATCAACGGCCACCTGACCAGCGTGCCGCAGTGGGACAAGTGCTGCCCGACCTGTCAGGCCTACGAACGGGTCATGCACTCGCACCAAAGGAACCCGCTGCAATGAAGGCGTGGACCGACTTCTCGTTTGTCGAACTCGGGGACAAGGCAGGGGCGCTGGCACCTGTGCGCGATTGCGTGGTGCTCAGCTATGACCGCAAGAAGTTCTGTCGGATTCTGATTGAAGACGTCTTCACTGCGGTCAAGGCCTGCTACCTGTACAGCCAGCCGGGGCGCAGCCGGGAAGTTCCGCACCTGACCCATGAGCAACTGCTGGAGCTGCCGGAGAGATGAGGTACGCCGTAGAGCAACGCCTGCGCCTGATCGACTTCCTGCTGCTGCACTACGGCAGCGTGGGGCCTGACCAGTTGGAGGACTACTTCGGCATTGCCCCGGCTACGGCCACCCGCGATTTCTCGCTTTACCGTCAGCAGAATCCTGGCAATGCTGTGTTTGATACCCACTCCAAACTCTGGATTCGGGGGGTGAACTTCAAACGCGGTTACAGCTAAGAAGAGGACGCCATGGCGGAGCACCACTGCGCAAACTGCGGCAACCCTGACGTTGTAAGACTTGCAACCTGCCATATGCAGGAGATGAATGATGTGCAACCGGGCGATCCGGTGGGCTTTGTCCACTGTCCCGATTGCCACCATGAAACGCCTTGGCATTTGAGCCACAGGCAAAACCACCTGATCTGTAGCAACCGCGCAGACAGGAAAACTAAGCCGGAATCGTCCGGCCAATAAGCACTAGGGGAATACATATGTTGGGTTTGGGGAAAATGTTCGGTCGTAACGCACGTAAAGCCACTCAGGCCGTCGTGAAGTTCGAGAACCGCGACCTTGCACAGGCTGCGATCTACGGCTGCTACTGGGTGGCCAGTGCTGACGGGGAGATCGGAACGAAGGAAATGGACAAGACCGACCGCCTGCTGCGCAACGCGCCGCAACTGGCCGGCTTTGGGGCTGAGCTGGGCCTGATCATTGATCGCGCCAAGGCTGACTATCTGGAAGGGGGCGCTCGCATCATTCGCATGAACGCGAAGAAAGAGCTGGGGGATTTGGCGCACGACCCGGACAACGCTGGCATCGTCCTGAACTTCATGCTGACCGTCGCTGAGGCGGATGGCGAGATTCAGGTTCCGGCTGAGATGGAAGTTCTGGAACAGGCGGCTGGCTGCCTGAACCTGCGTCTGAAGGACTTCCTGTGATGGCCTCGGCAACGCGCATGGACGCCATGCTTCGCGGACAATCAGCACTGGCACAGAAGGTTTTCAGTGCCATGTCGGACGACGAGCTGAAAGACCTTCCGATGATCAAGCGCTATCTGGAAAAGAACGAGCTGGTTGGCACCATCGAGCAACCCAAGCTGCTTGCATGCCTGGGAGCTTTGAAGGACGCCCGCCTGATTACTGAGCCGAAAGCCGGCCAGTTCAAGCGTCGTGGCCGACCGGGCCGCAAGCCTGTTCCCCAGCAGGTTGAGCAGGGGATGCTGGTGCCGCAGCCGGTCGTGGTTGCAGCGGTGGTGATTCACCCTGTCGAGGAACCGGAACCAGTTGAGACTGTGATCGAGGCCCCGGCTTTGGTCGAGGCAGAGGTCACGGCAGAGGCTACGGCTGTGGTCACGGCGGTGGTCACGCCTGTGGCGGACGCCCCGGTGGTGGAAGTGGTCGAAGCCCCGGCTCCGGTCGAGGCCTTGAAAGAGGCCCCGGCCCCTGCCGAGGAACCGACCCCGACCCCGGCCCCAACTCACAACAAGTCGTTGGACGTGTTGAGCGAGCTGGCCGCTGAGGTCGTGACGATGGGCGAAGAGTTCAACGCTCGCCTGAAGTCCATCGCTGCGCGCATAGAGGAAGCCGCGCTGCTGCGTGAGGACAACGCTGAGCTGGCCGAGAAGTACAAGAAGTTGCAAGACTTCGTGAGGACCTTGTAATGAAAGGCTGGCTCGATAAGTTTCGCCTTTGGGCGGCTTTCGGGCTGGCCGGTGCAGTCGTGCTGGTCGATTCGGCCAGCCGTCTGCTTTCCATGTGCGCCGACTTTGTATTGGTCGGCGCGCTCATGGCGGTCATGCTCATGTTCAAATCGAAAGACTGAGGGGGAAGACAGTGATCAATCTGCGACAGCAACAGGTGACCGTCAAGCGTGAGGCTTTGCTTGAGGCGCTGGTGAAGGGTAAGCAAACGCACGACGCCGAGTACGCTCAGGCGCTGGATGACTATAAGGCAGCGGTGCGCCGCTTCCTGACCGAGGCGCTGGAACGTACCGACAAGGGTGACTACTCCGACGTGACCTTGCGCCTGCCAAAGCCGGGTTACTACGGCAACGAGTACATCAACGTGATCGACATGGTGAAGATGTCAATCGACGAAACCTTCACCATCGACGGGGACTCCTTCCGGGCGTACTTCAGGGGTGAGTGGTCTTGGCGCAGTACCTTTGAAGCCGCATCAGGTTCGCTCAAGAGTTACTTGGAGTCTTGATGTGCCCGATTGATACGTCACTTGAGTATTCAAATCTGATCGAGATCGCATTTTTAGCTACTGTCTTGGCAGTGCTGATGCTCATCGAGAAGAAGCCGAAACGTCACTGATCTCGCAAAGCACTTTGCGAACAACCGAGGAAACATAGATGACAAACAAGAACCGCCCCGCTTTCAACCAAGCCGCCGCGCCGGTCCCTGAGACCGTCGAGACTGTTGCTGCTGAAGCCGCCGTTGAAGCAAACGCCGAGGCAGTGGCAGAAGCCGCCGCGCCGGCTGCGCCAGCCAACATGGGTGCGCCACTGGCTAACATCCTCAAGGCTGCCGTCAACGACATGCACCACTACGGGGTCATCTCTGACGCCGAGGCCGTCTCCCTCAAGGAGCGAATCGAGGCCAAGAGCTAACACCCAACCCCGGCCTCCGCCGGGGTTGTTGCATCTGAACCTTCATCGAGGAAATCAACATGCTGTTCAACGTAGCGCACCGCTTCTACGCGGACCTCAATCTCGTCCTGCTCTACCTGCCGGACGAATGCAATATCGACAACTTCGAGGACAAGGACCTGCCGCTGGACCTCGTGCCAGACGTCACCACGTCCACGGAGCATGTCACGGAAGGGGGTGGCCGGTACGCCCACGCCTCGGCCACCGCCTACCTGAGCCTGGAACCTTACGACGGCGAGCCGTCGTTCCAGTACCTGCCTGAGCCAGTAAAGAAGGCCTATCAGACGTTCTCGAACAAACTCGGTGAGGTGCTGAAGGGCCAAGAATGGGGTGTCCAGCTCCGCCAATCCGTGTCGCTGGCCTATCAGGTCGAGGCAGGTTTGCAGCGGACCCCGCCTCGCGTGCATCTGGAGTTGACGGTCGATCAGCCCTACTCGGTCAAGGGGCTGCGTACCATTGAATCCCAGCGCCAGCGTGCCGAGGATGCGGCGGCATTGGCAGGGCACAAGCTGCGCACCTCCCTGCTGCGGGAGGCCAAGATCGCTTTGGCGAGGATGCAGGAGGTGCTGATCGTGGCCCTCGAAGCCTTCAACGCCCAGCAGGTGAAACCCCTGCTGACCCAGATCGACCTCGGCCTGTGGCCGCAGAAGGCCCACGCCAAGGAGGTGGACGCCGCGCACGAGCAGTACCAGCAGATGCAGAACGAGCTGGCCAAGCTGCAAATCGAGGCTGACATGCTCTGGAAGGCCTACAGCGAGACGTACAAGAAGTCGGTTGCAAAGGACTTTGCGAACGACTTCCCCAACGACTCGCTGCTGGAAATCGCGTTAACCAACAACATCAACCGCTTCAATCCCCTGCGCTACCTGTGAGGTGAAACATGGACAAAGCACAAGTCATGGCAATGCTGGAACAAGGTCTGGTTCGCATCGTGTTCCAGAAGAAGGCAACCGGCGAGCGCCGCGAAATGCGTGCATCGCTGCACCCGTCGATCCTGCCTCCGCCGCCACCCAAGGACCCGAGCAAGGCACCTCGCAAGTACCCGGAGAACCTGATCATCTGCTGGGACGTGGAGGCGGGCAGTTTCCGCACCTTCGACCCTGCCGACCTTCTGGAAGAGCCGGTCACGTTGGAGTCCTACCCAACATGAACAGACAGGACTTGATCGCCGTTGAAAAGCTCATCTGGCGTCGAGTCCTTGCAGTGTCCCACGTCGTGGAGGGCTTCCAAGCCATCCGTGGCGAGGGCCTGCCGGAGGACTGCGAGGATGTCGAGGTGAACAGGGACGGTGAAGGCTCGCTCGCATGGGTGTTGGAGGCCGACTTGCTGGAGGAATTGGCCAGCATTGGCGTGGGGCCGACGCAGGGTGACTCCCTGCCGCTGGCCCTGAACTTCAACGACGAACGCACTGAGCCGGTTACCTTGCGAATGATGGGTCGCAGTAACTGGAGCAAGGCGTGGTACCCGATCAGTCAGATGGCTATCTGGCCTGGAGAGGTTCTGCTGGAGAAGGACGAAGAGGCAACGGTGCTGAAGTGCGAGGTCGACTTCTACTCGATCCTCGCCTTCGACGAGGCCAACCAGCAGTTCCGCGTGTTGCGGTTCAGGGAGGATGAGCAACCCTATTACAAGGTGGAGGAACTCTCGAAGAAGTTGAACAACTCGAAGTTCCAACGCCGTTACTTCAACCCGGAGACGTTAAAGGAGCGCATGAAGAACCCAAGGCTGGACAACGATGAACCGTTGGACCACCGCCCGCAGGGGGAGATACTGCTGGTGCCCTACATATTCACCGCAGCCAGAAAGCTACCGCGTTCTGGTAACCGGCTATATGAGGGTTATTGGGTACACAGACTGGTTAATACAGACGATCCGATCATGTACACTAGGAACACTAATAAGAATCTAGGGGCGTAAAAAGATGGGGTCGATTCACTGTTTCACGACACGCCGTAAGCAACGGGATGATCACGTCGAAGAGAAGGTTACACAGGGGCCTGCTGGGCTCCCTGTCTTGGAGGGCGTGATCCGAGATTTCCGGCAACTGACGACTGGACCCTGCACTGATGCAGAAGTCCTGCGTTGGTCTGCCGAGGCTGTCATCCGCTACCTGATGGAGTTGATGCCGGCCAACAATCTCGATGTTGACCCGAAGGCCCAGTTCAGGTTCTTCGGGGTATTTCATGAGGGGTGGTACCAGCTTTTGTTCAGGGTCAATAAGGTCTTCGACCATGCAACAGGGAAGATGGCGGCACGCTTCTTTGCTGCATCGGCGTTGGACCTGTACCCAAAGCCGGTCCGCATGGATAGTGAAATGGTGAAAAATAATGTCGGTGAACCGTTGATAACGATTCCGATGTCAACACTCTACCGATACACTGTATAAAATCCCGCAACAGATAGGGGGGAAGATGACCACCGTAGTCAGAATTGGCGGGAATATCGCCAAGCACAAGCCCGTGAAGCCGGGGCAGCGACCAATCCCGCAAGTACGTCGGGACAATCCCGCCGTCCATTGTCTGGTACAGGCCGCAGACATCCTGCACCTGCGCACGACTTGGACCGACGAGAAGAAGCTGGCCGAGGCGCAAGCCATGCTTCACGAAGCGGAGCAAACGGTATTCCACCAACTGCCTACGGGGTGGTGGTACGGCGCATTCCGCCTGCAATACAAGGACCGAATGCCGGATGGCTCGCTCCGATACATGGTTACCTGCGTCTGTGGAAAGGATCATTACCTGACCACAGAGCAGTTGACTCGGTATCTGGTCGAGCACACCGGCTGCCGGGACAACTGCTGTCAGCAGAAGCTGCTGATGCGCCTGTTCTGGGGCACCCTGCCGGATGCCTTGCGGGTGCAATGGAAGCTGATGCAGGCCTGCTACCCCGAGGGGATTCCCAGCTACTGGGGCGGCACGCTGGATGACATGTTTGAACGCGACATCAAGACCGGTTTCGTCCGGGCGTATCAGGAAGTGCTCTGTCACCTCGTTGACCTGAGCCGACCAGACCTGCGCTGGTTGACACCCCTGAACCCGGAGCTGCCGTACACGCTCGACAACCTGACACTGGCCAAGGAGCCGTGGAACAGGATGGACCGCCTCAACTTCCTGAAGCCTGTGATTGCAGGGGAGCCGGTGCGGATGATGGAGCTGTGTGGTGGCCTTAATGTAACGCCAGAGCAGGTGCTGGCAGCTCTCGTGGACGGCGATGCCGACCCCGATGAACTCGTAGTCGCCCTGCTGGGCTTTGGAGAAGCAAAATGAATGACCCCACTGAAATGGTGCGCCTGCCGCTGGCGGTCGCCATCCTCGAAGGAGAGACCGTAGAAGCCAGCTACTTCCGCGAAGGTCGACCAAAAGAAGTGGTGGCCAAACCCCAGGTGGTGACCTCGACCGCGATCTATGACGGCCTCGCTGCCCTCTACAACGACGCGAGTATCGGGGCGCTGTTGGTGGTGGACCTGCCGAACAAGCCGACCACCGGCAACCTTCACAAAGTACTTTGCGGAAGGGAGTTGGTGCGCGACCACGATTACTGCCTGTTCAGGGCGAAGGCGGACATCCACGGAAACAACTTTGGCCCACGGCAACGCCCGCTGGTGCTGGAGAAGCTGACGGACGCGCCGATGAAGGTCCCGCCGAACCGTGCCTACCAAGCGCGGATAATGGCCGACGCAGCCGCTGTCCGTGGCGCGCAGGACCTGCGCCTGCTGCATGCTGTGCCCAAGGCAGGGAACCGGATGACCACACTGGTGGACCTACCGGTGGTCAGGAAAGACCGGCCACTCACGGCCACTGAAGAGTTCGGCAATCGCCTCATGGAAGGGCGCATGGCTGAGTACAACCCCTTGGATGCTGAGGCAGACAGGGAACTGCGTGCGATCCGTCTCCCTGACCTTGATATGGGGCAGTAGTCAGGCGTGGAAAAACCCGTCAGAGTCTGGGTTTTTTCCGCTTGCAAACCTGTACTAGGTACACTAAGTTACAAGACGGTTGCACAATAAAGGGAACCACCATGAAGATCACCACCGAGTCCGGTAAGGTGTTTTATACCGAAAGCATCACCGACTCTGAACGCACCGCATACCTGCGGCAACTGGCGGCGCACTACCGCCTGACCCGCAACGACGTTTCACGTTACACCGGCTACAGTGCAAATTACGTGGCCGCTTGGTTCGCCACCGAAGGCACCCCCCGCCATCGACCGGTACCCGTTCGGGCCGTTGACCGCCTGATCCTTGAGATTCAGGCCGGCAACGTGCAAAGCAGCAAGGGTCGCTAAGAAGAAAAGAACGGGCCGTGGGGGATTTGCATGTACAGGTATTATCAGCGGCACGAGAAGGACTCGTGGTTCGCCATCTCTGACAAAGCCGGCGACGATACCGTTGCCCTAGCCCTGTCAAATGGCGCGAAGAAACTCACCATCCTGACGGTAAACAATATCGTCGCGGATGGTGACGATCCCGACCACCCAAGGAACCGGGACAGCCTCGCATACCGAGGCCCCCTGTACTTCGACATCGACTGTAAGGGAGACTTGGCCCAGGCCATCGCCAGCGGCAACGAGCTGGTGAAGCGCCTGCTGACCCTTGGCACGCCCGAAGCAGGCATCCAGATTTACCTGTCCGGCTCGAAGGGGCTGCACATCCTTGTGGATGAGCGCCTGTTCTCGTCGGGTCGGTTCTTCAAGCGCCTGCCCGAGATTTACAAGGAAATGGCCCGCGACCTGTACGTGGCAGGCGTGGACTACTCCGTCTACTCCGGGGGCCGTGGCAACAGCTTCCGCATCCCCAACGTGGAGCGTTTCGACGGGCGCTACCGGGTACCGGTGACGGTCACTGAGCTGATGGCGCTGGACCCTGAGCTGTACCTGACGCTGGTGAGCGGGCCTCGCAAAGTAGTTTGCGAAACGCTGCCCAATGTTCAGGTGCCGGAGCTGATGGCCCTGTTCGACTCGGCCAAGAAGCGCATCGGCACGGCGCAGAAGGTGGTGATCATTGCCACCTCTGGCGAGCTGGAGAAGATTCGTCACGAGCCGCCTACCTGCATCCAGATGCTCTGCGATGCCAAGCACCTGAAGAGCGAGACCAACTTCAACCAAGTGGCGACCCAGCTTGCGGCGTACATCGTCCGGGCAGGGGCTGAGCCGATGGTGGCCGACGCTCTGGCGTCTCGTGCTGCCGAGGCGAACCACTCCAGCAAGTACCACAACGCCCGCACCCGTCGTGAGCATATCGAAGCGCAGATTCGCTACGTTGAGCACACGCCCGGTTTCTCGTTTGGCTGCAACGCCATCCGCGCCTTGCTGGGCAAACGCCCGTGCGAAGGCTGCGCGATTGAGTCAGGCAGCAACGCTGACGGCGAAGGCGGCGACTTAGACATCAGCGCAGAAGCCCGTGTCGATGGGTACTACGTGCGCTATGGTGACAACTGGAAGCGTGTGACGAATTTCCTTCTGCAACCGCAGGATGTGTTCATCGACGTTCCGCAGGACGGGACCACTCCCCGCCGCATCGGCACCCGGATGGGCGTTATGAAGGGCGGCGTGGAGATCGGTAAGCTCACGTTCAAAGAGAGCTCGTTCAGTGGTCGCTCCGGCTTCCTGAAAGAGATCGAGGGCATTTCCGACCTGACCTTCCAAGGGTCTGACGGGGACGTGCAGCGGATCAAGATCACTATTTACCGTGAGGATCAGGACGTGGGTGAGGTATATCAGGTCTACACATCGGGTCTACATCTGGACTTCGTGGGTGATGAACCTGTCTTCACCTACGTTGAGCCGGACATGTCGATCAACAACCACAAGGTCAAGGGCACGCACCAGTACCTTGGGATGCTCCAGGCTCGCCCGTACTTCGGCAAGGCTTCGGTTACTGAGGTGGGCGACAAGGATGCCGACGAGGCATTGTCGTGCATGCTGCAAATCAACAAGCCACTCGAAATCGGCGTCATCGTTGGCTGGTCTTCGGCCTGCCACTACAAGGCTCACCTGATGTACCTGCACAACCAGTTCCCGGTCCTGAGCCTGTGGGGTTCGGCTGGTTCCGGTAAGTCGATCACCGCAGGCATCGTGACGTGGCTCAACGGCACCGATTACATGTCGCTGGACTCCGGCATCAACGCACCGGGCGCCACGCCCTACGGGATGCTCGACTACCTGTCGGCCACCACGACGATTCCCCGCATCATCGAGGAATACAACAAGTCGAAAATGGAGCCGAAGCAGTTCAAGGATACCGGCGAGCGCATCAAACAGAGCTGGGGCGGTGAGTCCTCGATCAAGGGCCGACTCGGCGGCAACGGCATGGGCCGGGTGAACGCCGAGACGGTGGTGATCCCGCTGTCGTCCCCGATCATCGTCTGCTCTGAGCAAGAGATCGAGATGCCGGCGATTCAGGAACGCTCCCTGCGAGTTCATCTGACCAAGCAGAAGCGCTATGGGCGCAAGGATTTCTTCGAGTACGCCCGTCGCAACCGTCAGCACCTGCGCAGCTTCGGCAAGGCGCTGATGATTCAGGCGATGAACACGACACTGCCCGAGATGGAAGCCCTGATGGATAAGGCCAGCGCCTTGCTGCCGGATTCCATGGACGACCGCCCTCGTTATTCGTTGCAGTGCGTCATTGTGGGTCTGTGGCAGGCGCGCAAGGTAGCCGCCTCCCTGAAGCTGGCGAAGGCGGAGAGCCTGCTGGACGATTACGCCAAGCAGTTGCTCGCCAAGTACAGCCGCTCGACCTCGAAGGTCCGTGACGAAGAAGAGGACCTGCTGGAGATGGCTTCCGGCGGCATGGTTGGTTCTACGGTCCATTCGGAAACCGATCTGGTCGTGTCCAAACTGGCGATGATCATTGCGCTGTCGAAGGGTATGGAAGAAGCCGGCCTGATGAACCCGTACCTGCGCGAAGGCTTGATGTACATCGTTCCGGCGAAGGGCCAGTTCCTGATCGTCGACCCGGTGTTCTGCCACGCGGCCTACGTCCGCTTCATGAACAACGAGGAACGCACGCCGCCGGTCATCACCGGGGTCAAGCAGTTCCTCACACTCATCAGGGAAGAGTCCTACTTTGCTGGCCTTCGCCCGTTCGAGAAAATGGGCAACGGTCGCCCGATGCTGTTCCTCGACATCAAGAAGATGGCCGAGAAGAATATCGACACCGGCCTGATTACAGGAGGGGTCAGTGATGGATGGTCCGACGTTGGCTGAATACTTCCAGGCGGCGGGTATCCAACGATACCCGGCCTTCGCACCCTTCGTGCGCTTGGACAAGAAGCCGTTCGGTTCGCAGGTGACAGGGCTGTCGCTCTGCGCGCATTACCAGTGGTACGGGTTGCTGGATCAGACAGGGGCGGGCAAGTCCCTCCCTGCTGTCGCCACCGCCCTGCATTACATCGGCCTCGGCAACAAGGTGCTGGTCGTGACCTTGGCCTCGCTGACCGTGCAGTTCGCAGAGTCGGTCTACTCCGAGTTCGTGGGCATCGACAAGTACGTTCGGGTCCATATCCTCGACGAAGAGCCGGCGAAGCGGAACAAGCTGATTGCGCAGTGGAAGGCCGACAACTCGTGGCCTGAAATGATGGTGATGTCCTACGAGATGTTCGCCGTGCGCAAGATGGATTTGGTGATGAAGGCGGCGGGCTACGACGTCCTGATCACCGACGAATCGCAGAAGTGGAAAACTCCCGGCAAGGTGTTCGCCATGCACGTGGAGAACTACGTGGGCAACCCGGAAGACCCTGACACGGCTTTCATCCCGATGACAGGGACGCCCATGCACACCTGCATGACCGACTGCTACATGCTGGTCAAGCTGCTGTCGCCGGGGCACTACGGCTCCTACGACGAGTTCATGGCCACCCACTGCGTCTACAAAAGCTACAAGCTCAAGGAACCCCGGATCACCAAGGCCGGCAAGATTCAGCGCTACTTCACCGTGTTGGAAGGCTACACCGGGCACGACGAGCTCTCGGTCATCCTGTACGAACGGGCGCGGCGCGTGCTCAAGCGGGAGATTCCCGAGCTGGTGGAGCTGAAGACGCCGATCATCACCGAGGTCCCGGTCAAGCTATCGACGCCGCACCTGACGCTGTACAGGAAGCTGCTGGCCGAACGCTTCCTCGAACTGGAAGGCAACGAGGTGATCACCGCCTTGCAGGAGCAAGACCTTCGCATGAAGAGCTTGCAGATCGTCACCTGCCCGGAAGCCTTCATCCCCGAGAGTCAGACCATCGACAACCACGTGGTCGACACCATCCACGACTTGATCGACAACGCGGTCAGCGAGTCGAAGGTCATCCTGTTCCTGCACTTCCGCGATACCGTCGAAAGGTATGCAAAGTTCTTTGCAAAATGGAAGCCTGCTTTGATCTACGGCGGCGTGGATGCGAACGGCAGGGAGAGGGCTCGCCAGAGCTTCCTGTTCGACCCTGAATGCCGCCTGCTGATCGCCAACCCCAAGTCGGCGGGCGCGGGATTCAACTTCCAAAGCGTGTCTCACACCACGATCTTTGGAGAGCCTATGGCGAGTCCAGGCGACTTCACGCAGGCGATGGACCGGATCGACCGACCCGGCCAGCGGTACCAGTGCAACATCTACGTGATCAAAGCCTTGTCCACCATTGCGCCGCACGCCATCAAGGAGATGCTGCGCCGGGATACCGACATCAGCCAAGTGACTCGTGACCCCACCACGCTTCGGCATCTCTACAACTTTGCCTAAGTATTCGTGTGTGCAGTACATAAAATATTTGTACAGCACACACATTTTCCTCTTGACTCCTATGTAGGATTCGGCAAAATCAGTCTCACCCGAGAGGGAGTAAATGAACTGAAGTCCGAACTGCAATCGAAAAGGAAAATGGAAAATGGCATTGATTAAAGATACCCAAGCTGTCGACAACAAAGCTCTGGAAGCAGCCCAAGCTGAAGCCGCAGCAGCAGTTGAAAGTGAAACCCCTCTCGTTGTTGAAGCGTCTGATGACGTTCTCGAAGTCGCCCCCGAACCTACCCCTGCACTGGAAAGCGCCGAAACCGCCGTCGCGGTTGTGGAAGCTGCTGCTCCGACTGTCTCCGCACAGCGCACTGCCTCTCAGGCTGCGATGCTTGGCGACATGGCAAACCGTGGTTTCGAGGGTCTGAAAATTGACTTCTCGTCCTTCCCAAGCATCGTCCTGAAAGACGGCGAGTTCCAAGTCTCCGGCTCCACCAAAGCGTTTGACGGCAAAAAGGGCTTCGACGGTATCATCACTGGTACTCGTAAGAAGGTCGCCATGCGCGTGGGTGGTGACGACGACGGCGATGTCGTTTTCGCAGACGAAGCGAAGCAGTTCCAAGACCCGAACACCGAAGCTGGTGCCAAGGTTCAGGAATGGAAAGCGAAAGGCCTGAAGCCTGAGCTGAAGGAATACATCGAAGCGTTCACCATGATTACCGTGATCCACGACCCTGATGCAGACGTCGAGGACCTGATTGGTAGTCTGGTTGTTGTACAGGTGAGCCCAACGTCCTGTGGGCGTTTCTCCGGCTACACCGCTATCCAGCAGATGAAGCATGGCCTGGACCCTAACGGCTACCAGACCAACTTCTCTCGCGGCGAGAAAGTGACCAACACGAAGTTCCCGTTCTACCCGTGGAACTTCAAGCTGGTCAGCCTGAACTGATCTGATCAAGACAGGTAAAG
>Ga0315912_10000368_pt1 | contig 89320 bp, 81 predicted proteins | sample VfabasoilMG_FD_204469 | JGI IMG/M metagenome (GOLD analysis project Ga0315912, IMG submission 204469) | Garden soil microbial communities collected in Santa Monica, California, United States - V. faba soil | ecosystem: Environmental > Terrestrial > Soil > Garden | place: USA: California... | reverse complement strand
GGCCGTTGATCCGCGCCGCGATGTGCACCTTGTTCGCTACGAGCCGGAAGGGAATGCGCGCCTCCTTGGCCAGCACGTAGACGCTCGTGTCGTTCTGGGCGGCATGCGCGGCCCCCTGGGCGCCGTCCTGGACGGTGTGAGCGGAGCAGGGCAACAGCAACGCGAGCAGGAGGGTGAGCTTCATGCCCACATAGTACGCCTCGTACTATTCGGCGTGAGGCCCGATGCGGCGCCTTCACGGATCCCTTGCATTCGCACCTACCGCACGTTCGTCGCGAGACGCGTGTCCCCCACCGTGCCGCTCACGAGTCCATCGTCAGGTAGGACGCCAGCCCCAGACTGCCGAAGCCCACGATCGGCAGCCATGCGGCGAGATACGGATCCAGCGTGCCCTGGAGCCCCAGGTTCTTCATCACGAAGTCCGTGGCGAAGTAGAAGACGCACAGGAGCGAACCGGCGATCACGCCTTCGACCGGCTTGCCGCGCGAGCGACGCATCAGGTAGGGCAGGCCGATGCAGAGCAATACGAGGTTCGAGATCGGGAAGGAGAAGTCGTACTGCATCAGCATGCGGTAGCGGATGTCGTCGGGATCGCGGCGCGAGAGCTCGCGGGCTTCCCGATACGAGAGCTCCATCGGGTTCTCCTGGGCGCGGTTCGCCGCCAGGACCAGCGAAGGCGTGAATTCGAAGCCTTCGAGCCACTCGACGGGACGCTGCTTGTCGACGCCGACGACCTCGCGGTGCCAGCCGTTCTGCAGGTGCCAACCCACCTTCCCGTGGCGCTCCTCGTAACGCGCGCTCGAGGCCTCGGTGCTCGAAAGGCGCTCGGGAGAGCGCAGCGTCGCCTCCAGGCCGCGCACCTCGGGTGCGGGCGGGCTGCCGGCCTCGGGACGAAACTCCGTCAGGTGCACCACGCTGCCGTTCAAGTCGCGCAGCCAGAGCTCGGTATAGACCTCGTCGAACTTCTCGTGCTCGAGGACGTACTTGGCGGCGTCGCGCTGGCGCCCGAGCTGCGTGCCGGCGAGCTCGCGGATCCCGAACATCAAGACGCCGCAGACGATCGATCCGAGGAAGACCGGGGCCAGCAGCCGGTGCGTGCCGACGCCCGCGCCCAGCGCAGCCGTGACCTCGTTGTTCTTGAGCAGGCGCGTGCCCGTGTACAGGCCGGCGACGAGCGTCACGAAGGGCCCGACCTGCAGGAACACGAACGGGATGTTGAGCAGGTAGTACCGCAGCACCAGGCCGCCCGGCGCGCTCCCGCCGTTCTTCCACGTGCGCAGGTACTCGTCGAGGTTCGAAGCCATGTCGAGGATCAGGAACAACCCGATCATGACCAGGAAGGCCGTCGCGTAGGACGCGATGAAGAGACGGCTGACGTAGACGTCGAGCCGGCCGCCGATCTTGAGTCCGCGCCTCATTGGCGCCAGGCCCTCCACATCAGCCAGGCGCCGCCGATCAGGCCGACCACGTTGACCGCCCACGCGCACAGGAGCGGCGGCAGGATGTGCTGCCTCCCGAGCGTCTGGCCCAGGCGAATCGCGAGCACGTAGTAGAGCAGCGCGAAACCCACCGCGAGCGCGAGCGCTCCGAGCTGCTTGCCGCGACCGAGGATCAGGCCCAGCGGCAGCCCCAGGAACATGTAGACGAGGTAGATCGACGCGAGCGCGCCGCGTTGATGGATCTCGAAGCGCATCACGTCAGCCCGCGCCGGATCGACCTTGCCTTCGGCCAGTTCGCTGCGGATGGTGCTCGAGCGCTGGTAGCGCAACGAGCGGTAGTCCTTCTGGGAGGGCCGCTGCAGTTCGTTCAGATTGATGCGGAAGGTCGGGTTGGCGTTGGTCACGTCCAGCGACCCGTGGACGATGCGCGCCTGCTCGAGTTGCACCAACATGTCCTCGCCCGAGAAGCCGAAGCGCACCCGCTGCGCGGCGAGCGTCTCGGCCGGGCGCCCGTTCATGGCCGGCAAGTGGATGACCGCCTTCTTGAAGTCGTTGCCCTCGCGCTCGCCTGCGATCAAGCTGAATTTCCCCAGGTGCAGCTCGGTGCGACCGGGACTCAAGTTCGTGATCGTGCGGCGCAGCGCCGAGATCGCAGTCTGCTCCTGGAGCTGGCGCACGCGCGGCCCGCCCTCGGCGCAGTACCAGAACGAGAGCCCGCCCAGTACGAGGCAAAGCGGCAGCGCCGGCAGGAGCATGTGCACCGGATGGATGCCCGCCATGCGGATCGCGGTCCACTCGTTTTCCGCCGCCAGACGCCCGTAGGTCACGACCAGGGCGAGCAGGAAGCCCAGCGGGAGCAGGTAGGGCAGCAGGTTCGCGAGCAGGAAGGGCAGGAACGTGAGCAGCACGCTCGCGTCGACGCCCGCCAGGCGGTTGACCGCCGAGACCGCCGCCCCGGGCAGCGAGAGCACGAGCATCCCGCCGACGGCAAAGGAGAAGTCGACGATCAGTTCGCCCTGGATGTAGAAGAAGAGCTTCAACGCTGGGCGCGGATTCTAGCGCCCGAAGCGGCCCCACAGTCCATCGCCCCCGACTAGGAGCTCCAGTCCATGTCGAACACAGCGGCTTCTCCCTTCCGGAAACTGTCGCGCGGATGCCGTGCGGCCTTCCTGATCGTCTTCTGCGCCGGGTGCGCCGAACGAATCGTCGTGCCGAAGCTCTGGGACGAGCAGGCACTCGAGGGCTGGGCGCTGCCGCTCGCGAACGGACTGGAGCCCGTCCACGTCCCGCCCGAGATGTACTACGCCGCGCCCGTCGACAACTTGCGGACGTACCCGGTCTACCATCCCGACCGCGAGCCGCCCGGCTACCGCGAGTCGCTCCTCGCGCGCGGCCCGCAGCCCTTGATCGAGCCCGAGAAACTGCGCACGCGCGCCGACTGGATCGAGGCTGGCCGGCGCGTCTTCGAGGAGCTCGACACCTGCGCCACGCGTTCCGACGATCCGGAGGTGCTGGCGCACTTCACGGATGCGAAGGCCGTCGACGCGTACCGCGACGCGAGCCACGACGTGATGACGAAGGACGGGATCCTGCTCGACTACCGCTGGGTCGTCGACAGCGACCGCAAGCTCAAGCTCAGCTTCTCGAGCTGTTCCGGGTGCCACACGCGCATCCTGCCCGACGGCAGCCTGCTCCCCGGTGCTCCTTCGAATTTCGACCTCTCGGACGCGCCCGCGGTCGGGCGCATGCTGAACCAGTTGCGGCTCACGCCCGGCAAGAGCTACGGGCAGGAGGTCTACGCGCAGCACGGCGTGCCCTGGCTCGCCGACGACGAGCACGCGCGCCTGCGAGACCTGCCCGACGAGCAGCTCTCCGCCTTCCTCTCGCAGGAGACGGGTGAGCCGCCCGGGACGATGTTCGCGCGCTTCAACGGCAGCCCGCTCTACGAGACGCGCATGGCCGACCTGCGCGGCGTGAAGGACCGCAAGTTCCTCGACGCGACCGCCACGCATCGCAACCGCGGAACCGCGGACATCGCGCGCTATGGGATCATGGTCGAGTTCGCCGAGAGCGGCGCCTTCGGCCCGCACCGCCTGCTGCCGCCGGAGCTGAAAGTGCCCGTGCGCCCGCCGGACGAGGCGCTCTACGCGCTCGCGCTCTACGTCGAGTCGCTCGGCCCGGCGAAGAGTCCGTACCCGTTCGACGACCAGGCGCGGCGCGGGAAGGCGCTCTTCGAGTCCGAGGGCTGCGTGAAGTGCCACACGCCGCCGCTCTACACCAACAACAAGCTCGTGCCGGTCCCCGGCTTCGATCCGCCTGCGAGCGAAGAGGTCAACGAGCGGCGCGTGAACACCGATCCGGGGCTGGCGCTGCGCACGCGCAAGGGCACGGGCTTCTACAAGGTCCCGTCGCTGCGCGGAGTCTGGTACCGGGGCCTGTACGAGCACAACGGCTCGGTCGCCTCGCTCGAGGACTGGTTCGACCCGCGGCGGCTCAGCCCGGACTACGTCCCCACGGGCTGGCGCGCGCCGGGCGTCTCGCAGCGCGCGGTTCCCGGCCACGAATTCGGTCTCGACCTCGCGGCGGAGGACAAAGCGGCGCTGATCGCCTTCCTGCGCACGCTCTAGACGGGTGAGCGCTACTTCGCCAGCTCGCGCGCGACCTCGTCGAAGAACGCGATGCAACGCGCGGCGTTGGCCTCGAGCGCGGCGCCCTCGCCGTCCTCGTATTCGAGGCCGATCAAGCCGCGGAAGCCCTGGCGCTTGAGCTCGGCGAGCATCGCGCGTGCGTCGCCCTTCCCGGTCCCCCAGGGCCTGTCCTTGTCGTTCTCGATGTCCTTGAAGTGCAGCTCGATGGTGTGGCCTTCGAGCTTCTTCAGGCACTCGACCGGCACGAGGCCCGAGCGCGACCAGTGTCCGGTGTCGGAACACGAGCCCATGCGCTTCGAGCGGCCCTTGAGCGCCTCGAGCACGGTGTCGGGGTTCCAGTAGCGCGAGGGCTTGGGGTGGTTGTGGATCGCGGCGTTGATGCCGAACTCGTTGCAGAGCTTGTCGACGAGTTCGATGGCCTCCGGCTCGGGCTCGCAGCTGAGGTTCTCGAGCCCCAGTTGCTTCGCGAACTCGAAGATCCGGCGCGCCTGCTTCTCGTCCTTGCCGAGCTCCACCACCCCGAAGCTGACGGCCTTGACCTTGGCTGCGGCGAGCTTCTGCGAGAGTGCATCGCGCTGCGCCTCGGTGAGATCGGGCCCGACCTTCGCGTCCTTCTGATCGGGACGGAGCGGCTGGCCGGGATAGAGCTCGATGTACTTGAGGCCCAGTTTGGCCGCCGTGTCGATCGCCTCGAAGGCCGTGCGATCGCGGAAGGTCCAGGCCTGCGTGCCCAGGCGCCAGCCGAGCTTCTCGGCCGCGGAATCGTCGCGCGCGGGCTTCTGCAGGTCGAGAGGGATGAGCACGAGCAGGGCTCCGGGGATCAAGGATCGCAACATGGCTGAGCAGTCTACCCGGTTTGGGCAGGGGCTTGGCAGGGCGCGGGCGAGAACCCATGCTCGGCGCATGAGCGCACGATTCCTGGATCTCTCGCACGCGATCGAGAACGGTGTCGTCACCTACAAGGGCCTGCCCGCGCCCGTGATCTGCGACTACCTCTCGCGCGCCGATTCGCGCTCGCACTACGCGCCCGGCACCGAATTCCAGATCGGCCGCATCGACATGGTCGCCAACACGGGCACCTACGTCGATTCGCCCTTCCATCGCTATGCGACCGGCAAGGACCTCTCGGAACTCCCTCTCGCGTCGCTGGCGGAGCTCGACGCGCTGGTCGTGGACCTGCCGCGCGGCGCGCGCGCGCTGGAGGCCTCCGCGCTGGCGAAGCTCGAGTTCACCGGCCGCGCCGTGCTCGTGCGCACGGGCTGGTCCAGGCACTACGCGACCGAGGCGTACTTTGAGGGACACCCGTTCGTGACGCGCGGCGCGGCCGAGCTGCTCGTCGCCCGCGGTGCGAAGCTCGTCGGGATCGATTCGCTGAACATCGACGACACGCAGGACGGCGCGCGACCCGCGCACACGCTGCTGCTCGGCGCGGAGATCCCGATCGCGGAGCACCTCACGAACCTGGCGGAGCTGCCGCGCGAGGGATTCCGCTTCACGGCCGTGCCGGCGAAGGTCAAGGCCTTCGGAACCTTCCCGGTGCGCGCCTACGCGCGCATCGGCTGAGCGCAGGGCTGGCTCAGACGAGGTGGTAGCTCGTCCCGCGCGCGACACCCTTGGTCTTGACGCGCTTGTCCTCGATCAGCTTCTTCAGCGGCAGGCGAATCGTGCGCGTGTCGGTCGAGAGCGCCGCGGCGATCTCCTCGCCGCGCTGGCCCGGGTGCTTCTCGAGGTGCGCCAGCAGCGCACCCGCGAGGTTGGCGACATCCGTGCTGCTGCGCCGCGTCCCGCTGGCCCGCGCGCCGGCCTTTCCGCCGGCCGCCGGAACGACACCCTGCACCGCGAGGCAGGCGCTGAGCGTCGCGCGCGCTTCCTCTAGCGCCCGGCAGACGACGGCGTCCTGGGTCGTGGCGAGGGCCTTGTCGATCGAGCGCAGGGCTGCGACCGAGTGGCGCACGGAGGGATTCGTGCGCGCCTTCTTCCGCTCCGCGCGCGCCTTCAGATCCGCGATCTTCTGTTCCAGCGCCGCGATGCGTTCTTCTTCCGAGCGGCGCGCACGAGATTCCGAGTTCAGCATGTTCAGAGGGTTCAGGTCGATTTGGTTGCGAAAAAGTGTGCCTGCGAAATCGGTAGCGAATGTCCGACACCCGAACATCCGGAGAGCGACAGTGTCCCGACCGGGACTTTCGATTCCGTCCGCAGTCAGTACGAGACGGAGGCGCCAGCGGAAGCTTGAACGATTCTCATCGGGGTCAGTGGCATGCTCGTTCGTTCGAAGGTCGCAGACACCTGAGAGCGAGCACGACGGGGGAGTTGAATTATGCACCGCGAAGTTCGTTGCGTCCACCTGGTTCGCGCGCTCCCGGTTTCGGCTGTCCCGCGGCGCAATTCCGGAGACGCGACCGGCCCCGCAGGCCTGCGCCGCCCGTGAATCGCCACCACTCCACGTCAACTCGACGCAAATTCCTGCGCGGGTTTCCGATTCCGCCAGATCCGGCTAGAGTGGGTTCCTCCCCCTCCCCCACGGCCTGCCCTTCGAGGTCCCCCCCCAAATGCGCCTCAACTTCATCCATCCCGGGATCGTCTCCGTCTTCGTCTGCGCCGGCGCGCTCGCCGTAGCCCAACCCCAACAGGGTGACGCGGCGAAGGTGATCGCCCTCGGTCAATCGGAAAACCGGGTGATGGAGCATCTCGACCACATCGTCAACCGCATCGGGCCGCGCCTCACGAGCTCCGACAGCCTCCAGAACGCCTGCGAGTGGGCGCGCGAGGAGTTCGAGTCCTACGGACTGAAGAACTCCCGGCTCGAGCAGTGGGGCGAGTTCCCGGTCGGCTTCAACCGCGGCCCCGCCACGGGCCACATGATCGAGCCGGAGCTGAAGGAATTGCACTTCGGGACGAACTCGTGGACGGCCGGAACACGCGGCCCGACGCGCGGGCCAGCCATGATGGCGCCGACGAACGAGGAACAACTCAAGGCGATGCGCGGGAAGATGAAGGGGGCCTGGATCCTCGTGCCCGCGGCCGCCCGTCCCGGCGCCCGCCCCGCCACCCCTCCCGTCGCCAACGCTGGAACGCCGAACGCGGCCGGCGCGGGGACGCCGAACAGCGCCAGCGCGGGATCGACGAACGGGGCCGGAGTGCGCGAAGCCTCGGCCCCCGCGGCGAATGCGCCGGCCGCCGGCAGCGACCGCGCCTTCCGTGACGCGCTCACGAAGGCCTACGAGGAGGAGGGCATCGCGGGCAGGATCAGCCCGACCCGCAACGACCTGATCCTGACCGGCGGGAACTACCGCATCAGCTTCGACAAGCTGCCGAAGATTCCCTCGATCAACCTCCTGCTGGCCGAATTCAAGGCGATCACCGAGCTGGTCGAGGCCGGCAAGCCCGTCAGCCTCGAGTTCGACATCCGCAACTGGTTCGAGAAGGGCCCGATCCCGCTCTACAACGTCATCGCGGAGATCCCCGGGACCGAGAAGCCCGACGAGTGCGTGATCGTCGGCGGGCACATCGATTCGTGGGACGGCGCCTCGGGCGCGGTCGACAACGGCACGGGCTGCGCGACGACCCTCGAGGCCGCACGCCTGCTGGTCAAGGCCGGCGTCAAGCCCAAGCGCACGATCCGCTTCATGCTCTGGAGCGGCGAGGAGCAGGGCCTGCTCGGTTCGGCCGGCTGGATCAAGAAGCACAAGGACGAGCTGGAGAAGATCTCCGCCGTGCTGGTGCACGACGGCGGCACGAACTACTGCGCCGGCATCGACGCCAATGCGCCGTGGGTCAAGGATTTCGAGACCATCTTCGCCCCGGTCAAGAACCTCGACCCCGAGATGCCCTTCACGGTCAGGGAGGTCAAGGGCCTCAGGTCGGGCTCGAGCGACCACGATTCGTTCCTGGCCGCCAACGTCCCCGGCTTCTTCTGGAACCAGAAGGGCAAGATGAACTACACCCACGCGCACCACACGCAATACGACACCATCGACCAGGCGGTCGCGGAGTACGAGAAGAACTCCTCGATGGTGATCGCGGTCGGCGCGCTGGGCATCGCCAACCTGCCGCAGTTGCTCTCGCGTGAGAACCTCAAGGCCGCCGGTGGCGGCCGCGGCGGGCGGCGCCTGGGCGTCGTGCTCTCCGACGCGATGGTCATCGAGGAGCTGACCGAGGACGGCCTGGCAGCCAAGGCCGGCCTGCTCGTCGGCGACAAGCTCATCAAGGTCGGCGACACGGCCGTCGCCGACAACGGCGAGATGCGCGAGGCGCTCAACGCCGGCCCGCAGAAGAACAAGGTCACGGTGCAGCGCAAGGGCAAGGACGTGACGGTCGAGGTCGAGTTCCCGGCCAACTCCGCCGGGGGTGGCTTCGGACGGCGCCTGGGCTTGGCCTTCGGCGACGGCCTCGCGATCACCGAGGTCACGGCGGACGGTCCGGCGGCCAAGGCGGGCTTCAAGGTCGGCGACAAGATCGTCAAGGCGGGCGAGACGAAGGTCGAGAGCATGCAGGACCTCGGGCCAGTGATGTTCGGCGCGGACGGGCCGGTGACGAAGCTCGTACTCACAGTGCTGCGCGACGGCAAGGAAGTGCCGATCACGCTCGAGCTGCCCGAGCGGCCCTAGAAAAGCGCTCCGGGCGAGGCACCTACTTTCCCCCGCTGCAGTGCGAGCAATCGCACTGCGCGGGGAAAAGGGCTGCGCTCGGGTCGCGGGCTTGGCCCTCCACGTAGCCCAGCTTGTTGAGTTGATCGATCGAGGCGCCGTTGCCCTCGGGCCGGCGGCTCCACGGCCGCGACTCCGCGGCACGCAGCCACGCGATCAGGCGCGCGCGCAGAGCCTTCGCCCGCGCCGCTCGTTCGCCGGACAGGTCGTGGACGCAGGCCGGGTCGCGCGCGAGGTCATAGAGCTCGCTGGCGTGTTTCTCGCGCTGCTCGCCCGGCGCGAGCTCGTGCTTGACGAGGTGCAGCACGAGGTGCTCGTCGCCGTCCGTGATCGACGCCGAGTACGCCAAGGCGGCCACGGCGAAGACCGGGGTGGCCTCGGACGTGCCATCGACGGCCCGCAGCAGGCTGCGGCCGGGCATCTCCACCTGCCCGAGATCGGCCAGGTCGAGCAGGGTGCGGCCGAGGTCGAGATTCGAGACGCGCCGCACGACGTGCGCCCCTCGCGGTCCGCCGGGCCAGCGCAGTATCAGCGGGACGTGCAGGCTGTCCTGGTACATCCCCGCATGGTCCCACCAGACGCCGTGGCCGCCGAGCGATTCGCCGTGATCGGCCGTGAACGCGATGATCGCGTCCTCGATCCGCGGCAGTCCGAACAGGCGCACGAGCTCGTTGTCGAGGTAGGTGGCTTCGCCCTCGTAGTTCGCGCGGATCCAATCCACGTCGCGCACGCCGGTCATGTCGATCGGAATCGAGCCCGGCGGCGGCGCCGGCAGCGCCGGATCCCGCGGGTCGCGACCGGAGGGCCAGTAGCGCGCCAGGATGGCCGGCGGCGGAGAGTAGGGCGTGTGCGCGTCGAACAGGTGCACCCACACGAACAGCGGCTGGCCGCGGTATTCGGGAATCCAGCCCTCGATCATCGACAATGTCGCGCCCGCGCCGCGCTTGGGAGGCGAGCTGACCGCGACGCGATCGAAGCCCTGACCCAGTCCGCACCACGCCGCGTCGAGGTGCGCCGCGCTGACGCCGGCGATCGTGGCCCAGCCCTGGTCGCGGAAGCGCTCCGCCAGCGTCAGGGCTTCCGGTGCGAGCGCGTGCATGTTGTCGAACAGGCCCGAATCGCGCGGCGAGACGCCGGTCATGATCGCGGCGTGCGAGGGGATGGTCACGTTCGCAGTCGCCATGCAGCGCTCGAACAGCACGCCCTGGGAAGCCAAGCGGTCGAGCACGGGCGTCGCCACGCCGACGCTGCCCGTGGCGCATCCGACGTAGTCGCCGCGATGGGTGTCCGACGTGATCAGCAGCACGGTCGGGGCGCGCTCCTCGAATTCGACGACCTGCGGCTGGGTCAGAGCACAGACGCACTCGTCGCCCGAGCTGAGCAGTTCGAACCGCGCGCGCAGCGGACGGCCCGCGAGGCCCGTCAGCGGCAGTCGGATGCAGGTCCATGCGCTGGAGAGCCCCTCGTTCGGGACGAGCTGCCAGCGGTGCACACGCGCTTCGCTCTCGGCGCCGAACAGGGTCAGCGAAAGAACCGGCTCCGACCCGGGAACGCGCAGCGCCTGCGGGACGATGGCCGAGGCCAGCAGAAACGCGCCCTCCGGCGGCGTGAACGAGACCTCGAGCGGCGCCGTCGTCGCGAGCCCCCAGGCCGAACGCACGTCCTCGGACGCGCGCACCCAGGCGGGCGGGTCAGGAGGCTGGGGCAGGCGCTGCGCGGCGGCGAGCTCTTCGAAATCGATGCGGCCCAGGCACACCGGGCCCCCGCCCGCGATGACGAGCTCGACCAGGTCCGGATCGCGCGGCGCGGAGACAGGCACGTCGATCGTGTAGTCGCCCGTGCCCGAGTGGGGAAAGAGCTGCGTGAGCTCGGTGCCCAGCAGCTTTCCGTCCTTCGACCAGCGCAGCTCCAGCGACCCGAAGCGGTCGATGTTGATCCGCGCGCGGAGCCGATCGAAGCGGCCGGCAGGCTGGGCGAGCGGGATGCGCACGCGCTTCTCCTGCGGATCGCGCAGCCTGTGCAGCTGAGGAGCCTTCGGATCCGCGGGATCGGGGACGACCTCGTGGTTGCGCGCCACGATCTCGTACGTTCCGGGCTGCGTCGGATCGATGCTCAACCAGCGCCGGGCCTGCGTCGCGGGCCGCACTCCCTCGACGAGTTTCAGCTGCGGTCGCTGGACGGCGCGGAATGCCGGGCGTGCGGGATCGCCCTTGTTGCAGGCCGGCGACAGCACGGAGAGGAGCGCCGCCAGCAGGCAGGGAATCGAGGAAGGATGGATGCGGGTCACGCGATTGGGATTCGTGCCGAGGTCCCTGCCAGCGCAATTATGCCTCAGGTTCGGCGACGGCGCAGCAGTCTCGCTATCCAAGCTGTGGTCGCAAGCACGACGAGCAGGACGACTCCGCAAAGCACGTAGAAGCTCGGCCGCGCCTCGAAACCCACGGCTCCGGATGGCTCGCGCGCCTTCACATGCAACGCGATCGGCTGCGTGCTCGCGCGGCGGTAGGCGCGCGCATCGGGATCGAAGTAGTCGAGCACGATCGCGGGGATCTCGCGCGTGCGCGGCGATTCCGCGACGAGTTCGCAGGCCAGGGTGCGCACGTTGCCGTGCTGCCCTTCGGTCTTCCCGCGCAGGTGCAGCCCGGCCAAGCTGTCGAGCCGCGGCGCCTCGAGTCGCTCGAGGTTCCCCGTGCCCGCGATGGTGAGCACGAATTTCAGCGGCTCGCCAGCATCCAGCTCGGAAGGCTCGGCGCGGGCCTCGAGCGTGAACTGCCCGACCGCATTGATGAAGCCTGGCGGCCGGCCTTCGCTCGGCCAGGGCACGATCTCGAGCAGCAGCGGAGCGCCCTGTACGACTGCCGTGCTCCGGTCGAGCGGCACCGAGCCGGAGACGAGGTCCTGCTCGAAGCGCGTGGCGAAGGCGAAGTGCAGGATCGGTCCGGGGATCTCGAGCTTGCCCGGCGTGAGCGGCAGCAGCGCGCGTTCGATCTCGAGCACCACCCAGGTGCGACCCTCGCGCGTCTCTTCCATGGAGCGCGCGGCGTGCACGATCTCCTCTCCCAGGGCGAAGCTGGGGTGCGGCACGAGTGCGCTCTGGCCGCTAGAGTCCTCGTCGAGCGCGAGTGGCAGCGCGCCCGGCAGTCCGGCCTCGGAAGCGAGCTCGAGTTGCAAGGGTACGTCGAGCGGACGCGTGAAGAGCTGCAGCAGGTTCTGACGCAGGTATTCGCGTTCGACGCCGAAGCGAATCGTCAAGCGGATGGGCTGCTCCGCGTAGACCGCCCGCGCTTGCGGGACTAGTTCCGCGAAGACGCGCTCGGGTTGGCCTGACTGCGGCAAAAGCAGTGCTGCGAGCGCGAGAAATCCCATCGTCCGGACAGTAGCAGAGGTACCGCAGGTGAGCTACCGTGGTGGACCAGCCATGTCCGCAATGCCCCCTCGAATCGTGCTCGGCCTGTTCGGAAGCTTTCTGCTCGCGGGTCTCTCCCCCGCCCAGGGTGGCGGCGGCGCGCCCTCGAAGGACGCATTGCAGCAGGGCTCGCCGCCGGCGCTTCCGCAGAACTCCTCACGCGAGCAGATGTGGCCCGCGCCGACTGCCGAGGACTGGAAAAAGCCCTGTCTCGTGCACTGGCAGCGCACCTGGGACGATGCGAACGCGGTCTCGAAGGAGACCGGCAAGCCGATCCTGATCTGCGTCAACATGGACGGCGAGATCGCCAGCGAACACTACGCCGGCATCCGCTACCGCGATCCGACGATCGTCGCGCTCTACGACCCCTACGTGTGCGTGATCGCCTCGGTCTACCGCCACAATCCGCGCGACTACGACGAACAGGGCCAGCGCATCCTCTGCCCGCGCTTCGGTACGGTCACCTGCGGCGAGCACATCTGGATCGAGCCGACGCTCTTCGAGAAGTACTTCGAGGGCCGGCGCATCGCGCCGCGGCACATCATGATCGAGCTCGACCAGAAGGAAGTCTACGATGTCTTCTACGCCTGGGACACGCAGACGATCTTCACCGCGCTGAAGACCGGCATCGCCAACCGGCCGCCGCCGCCCGACGTCGCCAACCTGGACCGTCCGCTGGAGCAGAAGGTGACCAGCCGCGAGAGCGGCGACCGCGCGGCCGTCGAGGCGCGCTACCTCGCGGGCACGACCGAGGAGCGGCGCGAGTTGTTGCGCATCGTCGTGTCCCACCCGGGAGCGAATTCGACCGACCTGCTGCGGCTCGCGGTGCACGGGCTCGACCTGGAACTTGCGCGCCTCGCGCGCCAATCCCTGGCGCAGACATCGGATCCGGCGGCGATCGACTTGATCCTCGATGCGCTGCGCGTGCCGCTGGATGGTGCCGAGCGCGATGCGCTCATCGCGGCACTCGTGCGGATCGGAGAGAACTCGCCGCGCGCGCGCACGCTCGCGGCCGTGTTCAAGGCCCTCGGCCAGCGCTCGGAGGCGCTCGACAGCGAGGGCTGGTCGAAGGCGCTGACAGCGGCCGGCGCGAAGGCGAAGGAGACCACGGTCGGGGAGCTGGAGACGCAGCTCGCACACCACGAATACACCGCCGCCGCGCGCCCGGAAGACGCGACCGCGCGTCTGGAATTCGCCGAGACGGTGCTCGAGCACGCGCTGAAGGCGCGCAATGACAAGCGCTTCGCGCGCCTGGAACTCGAGGATGCGCAGCGCTCGGCACTCGAGGCCGAGCGGCTGGGTGCCAAGGGCTGGCGCGTCGACGCCGCGCTCGCGCTCGCGGCCGCCAGGCTCGGCGATCTCGAGCAGGCCCGGTCGCGCGCCGAGAAGGCGATCCAGAACCTGCCCGCGGACGTGCAGGGCTGGAGCGCCGCCGAGGTGCTGGCGCTGTTCGCCGAAGGCCGTCAGGAGGCGATCCAGAAGGCTGTGCGCGAGAAGCGCGAGTGGCCGGCGCAATGGCTGAGCGACGCGAACGCCGCCTGGGGCGTGCTCGAGCGCCACCCGCTCGCAGCCGACCGGCACTACGCCGTGCACTACGACTTCCTGCTGCAACTCGGAGCGTTCGCACAAGCCTCGAGCCTGCTCGATGCGGGCCTCGAACGCTTCCCCTCCTCGTGGGCGATGCACGAGCGCCTGCGCGGGAGAATCCTGCGCGAGAAGGGCGCGGACGGGCTCGAGCCCGCCTACGCCGAGCTGCTCGCGACCAAGACCGCCTGGAAGGAACTCGAGTGGTTCGCGGGCTACGCCTCGCTCACGACGGCCGAATTCCTGCGCAAGGGCAGCCGCCCGGACGAGGCGCTCGCGGCCTACACGCGCGCGATCGCCCACTACGAGCGCTGCATCGCGATCAATCCGGACACGCGCTCCACGTCGGACCACTACGCGGCGCTGGCGCTCGCAGGTCGCGCGCGCATCTTCTACGAGCGCCATGAGGAGGAACAGGCCGTGACCGAGCTGCTCGCCTCGTTCACGCGCAGGCCCGACGCCGCTGGCAGCCTCGACGGACTCAACCTCTCGCCGGCCGACACCTCGCGCACGCTGCGCGACCGGCTGGTGGCGCTCAAGCGTGACGACCTCGTTGCGCGCCTCGACGCGGCGCTGGCGAAGATCCCGCCGGAGCTGCTGCAGCTGCCGGCCTACGAGCGCGAAGTCCCGGACGGCGGTCCCGCGGGACGCCGACCGCAACGCGGGGCGCCGCCGCCGCGCTAGCGCGGCCCGTGCCGCCGCTCAGCGGCCGGTGGGCTGCGCACTCTGCTTGCGTACCAGAGCCGAGATCTCGGACAGGTTGGTCGAGAGCGCACCGCGCCATACACGGCCGTCGACCCCGCCCCAGATCATGGGAGAGAGCGCGAGCGGGCCCATGGAGAAGACGGCCGCGGCGCCGGGCTCGATGCTCGACATCAGCTCCTTCATCCCCTCCATCATCCGGCCCAGGTCGTAGCGCACGATCATGCACGGATTGAGGTCGCCGACCTGCGCCAGTGCGCGGGCGAGAAAGGCCGGGGGCGCGGACTTCGACGACATGCGGGCGATCGACTCGCGCAGGTAATCCTCGTCGCCGCCCATGACCATCAGCGATGTGCCGTCCTTGGTCGCGACCTGGAGCGCAATCCCGTCCTTGCCGAAAAGGCGCTCCATGATCGCATCCATCTGCGCTTGGGGCTCTTGGTCGCCGGCCTGCTTCAGCAGTTCAGTGAAGTCCATCTTCACGCGGAATCCCGCAACCTTCACACCGCCGACCTCGTGCTCGGGGATCTCGCTCATTCCGAAGCCGGGCATCGACTTCATCAGACCGCGGTGGGCCTCGAGGAGTTTCTGCGGTTCCTGGCACGGAAAGTAGGCGCGGTAGCGCATCCCGGTGGATGCGAAGTCCATGCTCGCGCACTGTGCGCTGCCCATCAGGGAATAGAGATCGCCCATGTGAGCGAAAACCTGCTTCATGGCCGGGCGCATCGCCTCGGGATAGACATCGGGCATGCCGTCGAAGAGCGGCTGGAAGCGCTTCATCATCGCAGCCATGTCCATGCCCATCAGCAGGCTCAGGCACGAGTCCGTGTCGAGCAGCCCGGCGAGCGCGCGCATGCCCGTCTTCTCCTTCGAGCCGAAGTTCGCCAGCGGGCTGCCTTCCGCGTTCGTCAGCGCGAAGCCGAGCTCGAGCTCATCGCCCTCGAGGCGCAACGCGACGTCGAGCGTCTCGGCCGAGTCGAGGATGTCGCGGATTCCATCCGCGTAGGCACCCATCACGGGCGTGGGATCGATCCCGGCGACCTCGCCAGCGGGGACAGAGTCCATCTCCGCCTCGAGCGCATCGATGCCCATGTCGATCTGCTCGCGGTACTGCTCGATCAGCCGTCCGAGGTCTAGACGCGCCGCGATCTCGCCTTCGGGCAAGCCCTTCGCGATCGCCGCCGGCGCGCTCGGCAGCTCGGGTGCGGCGCCCAGCCCGATGCAGGCATAACCGCCCTTCGCGACGCCCTTCATCGGCGAACCGGGCTGCTGGATGGACTTGAGGAACGCTTCCGCGTCGCGCACCGGGATCAGGAAGGTGGGCAGCGGCTGCGCTCCCTCACTCTCCGCGAGGCCGAGGCAGATGCCGACCGGCCGGGAGGGATCGACGGCGGCCGCGTCGCCAGGCAGCTCGATCAGCGCCAAGACCGCGGCGACATCGACCTTCGGCGCGCCCGCAGGCGCAAACGCATTGCCCAGGCGCTCCACGAACTTCGCGGCGCGCTCGAGCGAGGGCGCCTGGACGAAGGCGACCGTGTCCTTCGGCACGAGGTCCGCGAGGGACGCGGCGGGTGCGGACTGGGCGGGGGTCTGGACGGCGAGGGCGAGCAGAGCGGGAGCGAGCAGCATGAATGGGGTTCTCCTTGGGAGCCTCCGCAGGATAGCGATCAGGGCTCATCGGCATTCGGGGAACGGAAACTTTGGCGGCTACCCGACTGCTATCATCCCGGCCAAGCCCCTGCATGAATTCCCGCCGCTACTGCCTGATCACGCCCTGCCGTGACGAGGCGCAATTCGCGCGGCGCACGCTGGATTCGGTCACGCGCCAGTCCGTGCCCCCGGCCCTGTGGATCCTCGTCGACGACGGTTCGCGCGATGCCACGCCGCAGATCCTCGCGGAGTACGCCGCGCGCTTTCCGTTCATCCGCGTGCTGCGACGCTCCGACCGCGGCGATCGCAAGCTCGGCGGCGGCGTGATCGATGCTTTCTACGCCGGCTACGAAACGATCGAGCCGCGTGAGTTCGACTACGTTTGCAAGCTCGACCTGGACCTCGAGCTGCCGCCGACCTACTTCGAGACGCTGATGCAGCGGATGGAAGCCGAACCGCGCATCGGCTCCTGTTCGGGCAAGGCCTACTTCCACGTCGCCCACGCGGCTCCCCCCGGAACGCGGTTCCCGCTCGAGAACGTCGGAGACTTCGTTTCGGAGAAGATCGGGGACGACCACGCGCTGGGCATGGCGAAGTTCTATCGCACGACCTGCTTCCGGCAGATCGGCGGCTTCATCCGCGAGCTCGCCTGGGACGGGATCGACTCGCACCGCTGCCGCCAGCTGGGCTGGATCGCGGTCTCGTGGGACGATCCCGAGTTGCGCTTCGTGCACCTGCGTCCGATGGGCACGAGCCACAAGAACTGGTGGACCGGCCGCGTGCGCCACGGCTTCGGGCAGTACTACATGGGAACGCAGCCGGTCTGGATGCTCGCGAGCGCGGTCTTCCGCATGACGCGCCCGCCCGTGCTCGTCGGAGGGATCGCGGCGCTCTGGGGCTACTTCGGAAGCATGGCCCGCGGCGCTCCGCGCTATGGCGGGCCCGAGTTCCGCAGCTTCCTGCGTCGCTACCAATGGGCCTGCCTGTTCAAGGGCAAGCAGCGCGCATTGAGCGAACTCAACGCGCGGCAGGCGGCGCAGTGGAATCCCGAACGGGCCCTGTCCGCGAGCGAGCGCTGAACGAACTACTTCGCGCCGCGTGCGGCGAGGACGGCCGGGATCGTGCGGAACAGGATCCCGATGTCGCCGAGGAACGAGCGGTTCGTGTGGTATTTCACGTCGAGCCGGCACCACTCCTCGAAGCTCACGTTGCTGCGTCCGGAGACCTGCCACAGGCAGGTCAACCCGCCCTTGAGCTCGAGCCGACGCCGCTGCCAGGGGGCGTACCACCTCGTCTCTTCGGGGATCGGCGGCCGTGGGCCGACGAGCGACATGTCTCCCCTGAGCACATTCCAGAACTGCGGCAACTCGTCGATGCTCGATTTGCGCAGGATGCGGCCGATCGGCGTGACGCGCGGGTCGCGCTCCATCTTGAACACCGGGCCGTCGGCCTCGTTGAGCGCCAGCAGACCCTTCTTCTTCTTCTCCGCGTCGACGCACATCGTGCGGAACTTGTGGAAGCGGAACGCGCGGCCGCCCTTGCCGACGCGCCAGGACGAGTAGAACAGGGGGCCGGGCGAACCGAGCTTGATCGCGACCGCTGCGCCCAACATCACCGGCGAGAGGAGCACCAGGGCTACGCAAGCTCCGACGACGTCGACGGGGCGTTTCCACCACGGCTCCCGGTCGAGCAGCAGCTCGACCAGCGGCTCTGCCGACCGTTCCGGTGCGGACGAAACGCGCGCATTCGCGCCTTCGTGCGCGACGCGCGGTTGCCGGCGTTCGCCGTTCCCGTTGTGATCGCCGTCCCGCTTGCGCTCGGCCGGCTCGCGACGGCCTTCGCCACCGTCTCCCAGGCCGGAGTCGGCCGAGTCGGGATAGACGAAGACGCTGACCACGGCGCCGCGCAGGTAGCCCGTCGTGTCGTTGCGCTGCAGGTACTTCACGAGCTGCCGCGCACCTTCTTCCGCGGTCACGGGCAGCAAGATCCCCACGACGCCGGGTTCGAGCCAACCCACTTCGTCGAGACAACGAACGCGATGCAGGATGGACTCGAGAGCGTAGTCGTATCCCGGGTCGTAAGCCTCGCGCAGGCTCGGCAGGCGCAGGCCGATCAGGGAGAGCGTCGCCCGGCTGCGATCGGAGCGCTGTCGCTCCTTGCGAATGCACGCCAGGAACTCCGCCTCAGGGAGGAATTCCCTGTCGGCGGAGTCGACGACTTGACTGCGAGTCGCGGATTGATGAAGGGGGGTTATGCGCATGAACTTCCTGGAGTGCTGTGCACCAGGCGCCCTGGACGAATCGATCGTTCTCAGGGTGATCGGTTTGCGGCGAACGGGGTGAGGGCTGAGTTGGTAGCTCCGGAACAGCTTCGGCCGGGGGGGTGAGTGATGAAGCTTTCGCAATGGAAGTATACCGCGGACCGCCACCCGCCGCCAAGGATTCGGGGAGCTCCGGCCCGCGCGCAGGGATGGAAAAATCTGCTGCAAAGTGGCCATGATCTTGGAATTAGCATCGGATCACCACCCGCCTGGAGCCCGACTTGTCCCCAATCCATCCACCGGGGGCAGCGTCCGGCGCCCCGGCGGGGTTTTTCAACCCTGCACTGTGGGACTGCGCTCGGTGCGCCTACGCGAGGTCGCGAGTCGAAGAATCCATGCGGTCGAACTGCACGCTGCCCGGACAGTCGAGTGCATCGCGCGCGAGACGCGCATTTGCAGTCAGAGTTTCTCGCGCGAGTGTCGAGTCCGACAGCGACACCGCGCAGTCAGGCGCTCACGTGCTTCCCTGAAAGGCTGACCGAGTGTCGGTCGCACCAGCGCAACAGCGCGAAGACCGACCAGATCCGAGACCAGTAGATGCCCGGCGCGCCGGCTTCGAATGCTTGCCAGAGTCGCGCGACGGCATCGGGGGCGAGGCCGACCGCACGACAGGACTTCGCGTCGTTCAGCACCTCGGCCACCTCGCGCTGCATTCCCCCGCGCGCCCAGCGTTCGATGGGCAGGACGAAGCCCGATTTCGGCCGCTCGAAGATCGCCGGATCGAGCCCATCGAGCGCCGCGTCGCGCAGCGCCTGCTTGCGGCCGAGCGGCTCGAAGCGCCGCCGGTCGGAGAGGCGCGCGGCCGCTTCGATCACGACGTGGTCGAGCAGCGGCACGCGCACTTCGAGCGAGACCGCCATGCTGGCCGCGTCCGTGTCGCGCAACAGGCGTTGCTCCAGGAAGTTCGACACTTCCAGCGCCGAGATCGCCCGCAGCGGCGTCTCCTCGGCGATGAGATCCTGGAGCGCCGTCCGCCGCGCGGGTGCGAGCCCATAGAGCGCCTCGCCCGCCACGTCGGGATCGAGCAGATCGCCCAGGAAACGCCCCGAAAAGAGGCCGTAGGAGACCTGGTAGACGTCCACGATCTCGCCGGCGGTCCCGAGCGCATCCTCGAGCTTGCCCCAACGTGTCTGGGGCGGGATCGCCCCCGGGGCTCCCATCACTGCGCGCGTCGCGATCCGTGCCAGCGTACGCCGCAGAGCCCCCGGCACGACTCGCGCGCGTCCGGCGATGCGGCACCCGCGCGGGATCTCCTGGAAGCTCTTGTAGCCGCCGAACAGCTCGTCACCGCCCGTCCCCGCCAGCGCAACCGTCATGCCCGCCTCGCGCACCGCGCGGCTGACGAAGAACGTGTTCAACGCGTCGAAGCTCGGCTGGTCGAGACAAGCCAGTGCCGCCTCGAGCCCGCTCGCGAAGTGGGCCTCCGTCAGCAGGATCTCGCGGTGCTGCGTGCCGAGTTGCTCCGCGACGCGCCGCGCGTAGCGCGATTCGTCGAAGTTCGGATCGTCGAAGGCGATCGTGAACGTGCAGATCGGTCCCTTGCCCGCGCGCGCCGCCAGCGCCGCGATCGCGCTCGAATCGATGCCTCCCGAGAGGAACACGCCGATCGGGACGTCGCTCATCAGGTGCTGCCGCGTCGCGCGTTCCAGCTCCGCGCGCAGCTCCTCGAGATCATCCCGTCCCGAGCCGCGGACCTCCCCGTTCAGGGCCCGCGCCACGGGCAAGGTCCAGTACGCGCGCGGCCTGGGCAACTCGCCCTCCAGGCTTATCTCCGCCCAATGCCCGGCCGGCAGTTCGTGCACGCCGAGCACGAGCGCCTGATCGCCGTTGACGAACCCGTTCCAGGCGTAGGTCGCCAGCGCCCCCGGCGAGAGCCGCCGCTCCAGGCGACCGGTCGCAAGCAGCGCGCGCAGCTCCGAAGCGCAGAACAGCGTCGCTTTGCCCTGCTCCACGATCCGCGTGTAGTACAGCGGCTTGATCCCGATCCGATCGCGCGCGATCACCAGCACCTGCCGCCGCGCGTCCCAGATCGCGAAGGCAAACATCCCGCGCAGGCGCGGAATGCACTCCGCGCCCCAGCGGGCGTAGGCGCGCAGCAGCACCTCGGTATCCGAGCGCGTCTTGAACTTCACGCCCAGCGCCACGAGTTCCGCGCGCAGGTCCTCGAACCCGTAGATCTCCCCGTTGAAGATCAGCACGTTGCCGGTTTCGTCGTCGTGCATGGGCTGGTTCGCCGCTGCACTCAAGTCGACGATCGCAAGGCGCCGGAATGCGAGCACGACGCCGCGGGCACCAGCCGTAGTCGCCGAGCGCCAGCTCCCGCCGGCGTCCGGCCCGCGGTGGAGTTGGGCCGCGTTCATGCGCCCGACGGCAGCCTCGATGGCTTCGTCGAGATGACCGATCGATGCTGCGATGCCGCACATGGCTGCGGGGTAGAATAGCGGCGCGAGTTCAGTTCTCATCCCCCCTCGACATGAATCGTGATGACAGCGAGCCCGCCGTAGGTGTCGTGGCCATCGGGCGCAACGAAGGCGAACGCCTGCGCCGCTGCCTCGAATCGGTGCGCCGGCAATGCGCCAGCGTCGTGTACGTGGACTCCGGTTCGCAGGACGGGAGCGTGGCCATGGCGCGCGGGCTGGGCATCGAAGTCGTCGAGCTCGACATGGCGATCCCGTTCACGGCGGCCCGCGCCCGCAACGAGGGCCTGAAACGCCTGCTGGAATTGCGCCGGAGCGTGGAGTTCGTCCAATTCGTCGATGGTGACTGCGAATTGATGTCGGGCTGGATCGCCGCAGCGCTGCAGACCATGCAGGATCGCCGCGACGTGGTGGTGGTCTGCGGCCGCCGGCGCGAAAGGTTTCGCAACGCGACGATCTACAACCGGCTGTGCGACATGGAATGGAACACGTCCATCGGCGAGGCAGAGGCATGTGGTGGCGACGCCCTCATGCGGGTTGGACCGCTTGAGGACGTCGGCGGCTACGATTCGAGCCTGATCGCGGGCGAAGAGCCGGATCTCTGCCGGCGCCTGCGTGCCCGTGGACACGTGATCCTGCGCATCGACGCCGACATGACGCTGCACGATGCAGCCATGACGCGCGCCGTCCAGTGGTGGCAAAAATCGGTGCGAACCGGGTTCGTTGCGGCGGAGGCGCTCGCTCGACACGGCGTCGCTGCGTCGCAAGGCAATCGGCGCTGCATCCGCGGGGTCATCATCTGGGTGGTCATGCTTCCGGCCCTGATCGGGGCGGGTTTCATCGCCGCGGCGTACCGGGAGTCGGTTCCGACCGCGCTCGCGGTCGTGGGGATTGCCCTGGCACTCGGGTTCGCCCAGACCGCTCGCATCGCCTTCCGCCGGAACTCCCCCGGCGAGAACTCCGCAGATGCGTGGATCTACGCGGTCTCGTGCATGGCGGGCAAGCTGCCCGAAGCCGCCGGAATCGTGCGCTTCCTCCATCGGCGCGTGACGCGCGGCACGCCCCGACTGATCGAGTACAAGTGACCCGGCCGCCTCAAGCGCGGCGCACGAAGGTCCGTCTCCAGCACTCGTCGTAGGCCAGCGGTGGCTGCCAGCCGAGGACCTCGCGCAATCGACCGGACTCGACGACCACGGGCGAGTAGCGCGCGACGAAGCGCTCGGGACCGAGGAAGCTGGGGAGTCTGGGCTCGAGCGACTTGGGCGTCACTCGGTGCAGGCCCCGCACGCAGGCGAGGCTCGCCCCGAACGGGGCCGGGATCATGAAGCCAAAGTCGCCTGACTCGCGGAGGTAGTCGCGGACGAAGCGCCGGACGGTGAGCTCGGGATGATCGATGACGTTGAACGTGCCAGCGGAACCGTTCGACGCATCTATCACCGCCGCGAACGCGTCCGCACAGTTCTCGACGTGGACAGCCGGCAGTTGACGCCCCGCGCCTATGGCCACGTGTAGGGGTCCGAGCCGCTGCCCGATGGTCGCCGGGTAGCTGTGATCGGGGCCCCACAGGATGCCCGGGCGCAGGACCGTCAAGCGAATCCCTGACCTGGTGCAGCTCTCCCTGGAAAGCTCTTCTTGCCGCAGCTTGGCCAGCGTGTACGAGTCGCGCGATTCCGGCCGCGTCTCCAGGGGCGAGTCCTCGTTCAGGCGACCGGCTCCGGTCGACCAATCGTAGACCGAGAGCGAACTCGCTAGGACGAGGCGAGGCACTCGCGCTCGTTCCATGGCGTCCAGGAGCCGACTCGTACCTTCGACCGCGGTCCCGACGACGGCGCTCGCCTCGCCCGACATCCTGGCCGCGAGATGGACCACGACGTCCATCCCCTGACAGGCGGCTGCCAGGTCCGACGAAGCGCACAGGTCGGCGTGCAATCGTTCGACTCCGGGAAGCGCCGGCTCCGGGTTCGCTCCGGCCGGCCGCGGAAGATCGAGCGCACGAATGCTGTGACGGCGCTCGCACAGCGCCGCGATCACGCAGCGGCCGAGAAACCCCGCAGAGCCTGTGACCAGGACATTCACACGCACGATGAGCGTACCATGCGACAGAAATGGGACGCAGCGAGTCCCGCGTCGATCGTCTGCAGCCGATGGCTTCGGATTGCAGCCACCCTCGTGAGCGGGTACGTTGTCGGAGTTCGATCCGCACACTCCATGCGCGCTGCGATTGTTGGCTGTGGTTACGTCGCCGACTACTACGTGGCTACGCTCCCGAACCATGCTCAGCTCGAATTGGCCGGGGCCCATGATCGCGACCCGGAGCGTGCCGAGCGGTTTTCGAAGCGGCATGGGATCAAGTCGTACGGCTCCCTGGACGAGCTGCTCGACGACTCGAGCGTGGAACTCGTCGTCAATCTGACCAACCCGCGGAGCCACTTCGAGGTTTCGTCCCGTGCCCTGCAGGCCGGGAAGCACGTCTACAGCGAGAAGCCACTCGCCACCAAGCTCGAGCAGGCCGTGGAGCTGACCGCGCTGGCCGAATCCAAGGGGCTGCTCCTGTGCAGTGCACCATGCACGGTTCTCGGCGAGACAGCCCAGACGCTTTGGAAGGCGCTGCGCGACGGTCGCATCGGAAGACCGCGCCTCGTCTACGCGGAGATGGACGATGGCCCAGTTCCGCTGGAGAACTACCGCGAGTGGGTCAGCGAGTCGGGGGCACCCTGGCCGGCCAAGGATGAGTTCGAAATCGGCTGCACTCTCGAGCACGCTGGGTACTGCCTCACGTGGCTGGCGGCATTCTTCGGGCCGGCCGTCTCGGTCACAGCAGCAGCCCGCGTGGTCTTTCCGGAGAAGGGCCTGCCGCTCGACGTGATCACGCCCGACTTCACGGTCGCCACGATCGACTTTGCATCCGGCGTGGTGGCGCGTACGACCTGCGGCATCTTCGCGACGCCGGATCGGCGCCTGCGCATCTTCGGGGACGGGGGGACGTTGGAGACGCGGGACACGTGGAACTTCGGAGCGCCCGTCTTCCTCTCGCGCAGGACCCATCTGGGCCTGAAAGCCGAGAAGCACCCAAGGCTCGCAAGGCTGGTTGGGCTTGGGCCGCGGAGGCTGGCGCCGGTCCGCAGGCCGAGCTTTCGATGGAGCGGCCGCCCGGCCAATTTCATCGACTTCTCCCGCGGGCTCGCGGACATGGCTTCGGCCGCCGCCGAGCGGCGATCGCCGCGCCTGTCGGCCAATTTCTGCCTGCACGTGAACGAACTCACCCTGGCGATCCAGGAACCCCAGGTCTACGGCAGCCCGCGAATGCTGCGATCGACTTTCGAGCCGATGGCCCCCATGCCCTGGGCAGGGTGAGGCGATCCCAATGGCCAGGGTCATCGCCTACCTCACCAGTGTTTATGCCCGCGCCGGCGACACGTTCATCCGGCGCGAGGTGGAGGAACTCAGGCGGCTCGGCTGGACCGTGCACACGTTTTCGATCCGCCGCGCCGACGAGAGCGAGCAGGTCTCGGAGGAAATTCTCCGCGAGCAGAGCACGACCGACTACATCCTGGAGCGAGGCGCGTGGAGGCTGCTGCTCTCCCTGGCCAGGACGGCGCTGCGCTCACCGCGTCGGCTGTTCCGGGCCGTCCAACAAGCGCGAAGAGTCAGAGCACCGGGAATCCGCTCCTGGCTCTGGCACATCTTCTACCTGGGCGAGGCTGCCTATCTGGGAGAACGTCTCGAGGCGCTGGGTGTCAGTCTGCTCCACGACCACATCTCGATGAGCTCCGCGACGGTCGCGATGCTCGCGTCCACCCTCGCAGGTGTGCCGTTCAGCATGACCGTCCATGGACCGCATGACTTCATGGAGGCCCGCCACTGGGCTCTCGCCGAGAAGATCAGCGCCTCGTCGTTGACGGTCGTGATCAGCGAGTTCGGCAAGAGTCAGTGCATGTTGTTCGCCCATCCGCGGGAATGGCACAAGTTGGCGGTGGTGCGCTGCGGGCTGGACGACGTCGCGCACGTCGCACCGAAAGCCTCGCAGAACAGCTCGCGCCTCGTGTGCGTTGGCAGGCTCAGTCCCGAGAAGGGGCAGGTGCTCCTGGTGGAGGCTGTCGCGCTGCTCGCGCCGGCCGGCATCCGGGCGGAGATCGTGTTCGTGGGTGACGGTCCTGCTCGTCAGGAAATCGAGCAACGCGCCGCGGCCCTGGGCGTCAGCGACCGAGTCCGACTCGTCGGCTGGCAGAGCAGCGCGGAAGTCCGTGAATGGATCTCCGGAAGCCTCGCCCTCGTGCTGCCGAGCTTCGCCGAGGGCATTCCGGTGGTGCTCATGGAGGCCATGGCGCTGAAGCGCCCCGTGGTGAGCACCTACGTCGGCGGGATCCCGGAGCTCGTGCGGGACGGGGAGAGCGGCTGGCTCGTGCCCGCGGGCTCGGCGGAGGCGCTCGCGAGCGCCATCCGGGAGCTCCTGGCCGCACCCGCCGAGCGACTCGAAGGGATGGGTGAATGCGGACGGCTGCGCGTGCTCGAGCAGCACGACAGCACAACCGAGGTGCGCAAGCTGGATGCGCTGTTCCGCCGCATCCTGGGCGCGGGCGCGAGCTGAACACTACGGCTTGCGGAGCGTCTCCCAGGCGGGCAGGCGCTGGATCGCTGCGAACACGAACGTGGTGAGGAGCTTGTCCGTCTCGGGTCGGAAATGGCCCGTCCCATCGAAGATCTCGTCAGCCGGCCTGCCCTCCGTGTTCTTCGCGAGCGTGGGCCCGAAGTCGATGAACTCCACCCCCACCGATTCCAGTTCCTGGACGAGGTTGGCGTAGGTCCACTGCTGGGTGCGGCGGAATCCTGTCAGGTCCTCCTTGGTCGGCAGCAGGAGGACCAGCGGAGACTGCCCACGGCGTCTCGCCTCGGCCACGAAAGCCCTGCAGATCTCGCGCGTGATGTTCAGGCCATCCAGCGGGTGCCCGCGCTCGTAGAACTCGGCGTAGTACGGTCTGCGTGCCAGCCTGGCTCGCGCGCGGAAGTCTCCGAAATTCCTCGCCAGCGAGAGCGTGAACGGGAATCGCAGGAGCGTGGCACCCGCGGGCCCGCCGGGGCAGAACGGCTCGTACTCGAGCAGGAGCGGCGGCGACGCATTGCCCTCCAGCCGCAAGTGCTCCTCCAGCGTCAATGTCGGCAGCGGGACGAGTTGGAGCTTCCCGGACGAATCGAGCACGAATCGCGGCTTGTATGCATACCAGCGTTCGTACGTCAGCAGATCGCGGTTCCTGGTCAGGTTGCGCACGATGTTCTCGGACAGGTGCGAGAGGATGACGACGGTCGCGTGGTCTGGAGAGCTGTGGAGGTAGCGCAGATACGCCTGGTCCGACCCGTAGCCCCCCTGGCCGTAGTTCGACACGCGGCACTGGGAGAGGCGCGCGAGCACGTTCCCCCACGCGTCCTCGTCGGAATTCGGAGATTGGGTGAACGAGTCTCCGTAGAGCGCGATCTGACTCGTGTCCGGGGTCGTGTCGGGAAATGCAGGGCTCGGTCTGGCGCCAAACGCATCGTATGGGCCCGTGCCCGCTTGATCCGGGTACGGCCATCCGAACCGGGGATCCCGACGGGTGAGGTACTCGGCGTAGCTCGGGCACACCTTGCCCGCAGGATCTCGCGGCGGGCCGTACATGCACCACTTGCGTTGAAGGAACTTGCCGACGCCGTAGGAGAGGCACTCCGCAATTGCGAGGGTGCACAGCGCGGCGATGATGCCGTTCCGCAGCCTGTTCCTGCGCTTCGTGGGTCGGGCATTCATCTGCTCAGGCCGAGACGACGAGCCAGCGCGCCGGCCATGCCCCTGACTCCGCGCCGCGGCGGGTTCTCGAGCACGAGCTCACTGCGGTCGAAGATCACGCCATGCGGACCGTTGGCGGGAAGAGTCGCCACGTGCTTCGCGTGCGGATAGACCTCCGCGGGGTCCGCGCCCTGATCGCTCATGCGCGTGCGAGTGACACCGGGAAGGAATTCGTTGACGAGTACGTCCGGGTAGCGCACCCGGTCCACCTCGAGGGCGATGCACTTCGTGAGCACGGAGACCGCGGCCTTGGAAGCGCTGTAGGCCGAGCTGCTCGGAATGGGGCCCCTGTGGGCGAACGAACCGACGTTGAGCACCCTGCCGAATCCACGCTCGAGCATCCCGGGAAGCGCAATCCGACAGCAGTGGGCCATCGCGATCACGTTCACCTGCAGCACTTGCGCCCATTCCTCGGGGGAGGCGGCCAGGAACGGGACCTTGGGGTAGAGCGCGGCATTGTTGATCAGGATGTCGATCCGGCCGAATCGAGCGTTCACCTCGGCGAACAGGCGCTCGATGTCCGCGGGCCTGGCGAGATCGCCTGCGACGCAATGCATGCGACCGTTGCCGATCTGCCGCGCAGCGGCTTCGAGATCCGCCGCCGTCCGCCCGAACCCGACGACCGTTGCACCGTCGCGACAGAATCCCTCCGCCAGTCCGCGGCCGACGCCCGAGCCAGCGCCGGTGATCACGACGATCTTGTTCGCGAGGGGGACGGAGGATTGGATCGAAGTCATGAGCGAGTCCTCAGCGGCTGGAGATCAACGTCGCGCCATTGCCTGTTTGACCAGTCGAACCGCATGCCATCCCAGGGGCACCAGTACCGGCAGCGCCACTGCCAGCTCGACCCAGGTGTGCCAGCGTCCATCGACCAGATTCGTCAGCCAGCGTTGCACCAGGACGCCGCCACCGACGAACGCGAACGCGAACGACGTGAAGACGAGGTCCTGCTTCAGGATGTGCGTGCCCAACCTCTGCAGTGCGAGCGCGATCGGGACGTGCCCGGCCAGGTTCCCGACCGCCAGCCCGACGATGAATCCCGGCACCCCGGCGACCTGGAACCCCAGCGCGCACCCGGCGATCTTTCCGACGAGGGAGGTGGCGTTGGCGATCGCCAGAGGGCGGGTCTCACCGGCCGCGAGTACAGCGTGATACGCCGAGAGGAAGAGCAACCAGGTCCACATCGGCGCCGTCAGGATCTGCGCCATCCAGGCTGCGTCCGCGTAGCGCGGGTCGTACAGGATCCTGAAGAACGCGGGCGACAGCAGCGCCAGCGATGCGAGGATGAAGAGGCCTCCGCGCAGGATGATCGCTCGCGCCTGGTGGAGTGCGCGCTCGGAGGCGCCGGCATCCGTGCGTGAGTGGTGCGCCAGGAGCGGGAACAGCACGCTGTAGGCCATGGTGTTCGCGATCGTCGGAGCCAGCGCTGCCAGGTTCATGGCGATGCTGTAGACGCCGAGTTGCCCGAGCGGCACGAACTTGCCGAGCATCAGGCGGTCCACTTGCATCGCGAGGAACGTCAGGGCGGTGGAGACGAAGATCCAGCGGCCGAACCCGAACAGCTCTCGCGCGGCGACACGATCGTAGGCGAATCGATTGCGCTCGCCCTTCAGCGCGACGTGGCTCGCGATCGCCTTGGAGGCCGAGCTGACCAGGGTCCCGTACACGATCGCCCAGACGTCGTGCCGGATCATGCACAAGATCACCATCGCGATCAGGCCGAGGATCTGGGTGGCGAATTCGATCAGCGTGATGCGCGCGAGCGAGAGCTTGCGGTTCCCGGTGAAGAGCTTGGTCGAATTGAATCCGGACAGGATCGCGGCCAAGGCCGCCACCGGTATCAGTGCAGCCAGCTCCGGCTCTCCGTACCAGGCTGCGAACGGACGCGCACCGGCGACGCTGACGAGCCACAGCAGGAACCCGCGGCCCACCTGGATCGTCCAGGCGGTGTTCAGGAACACCAGTTCCTCTCCGCGCTTGCTCTGGATGATGCTCGGGCCGATGCCGATGTCGGAGAACATCGTCAGGCCCTGGACGAAGATCGTCACCAGCGCCAGCAAGCCGAAGGCCTCCGGGAACAGCAGGTGTGCGAAGACGAGGTTGCCGAGGAGCCGCAGCACCTGGCTCGCGCCGTAGCCGGCCACCGTCCAGACCGAGCCGCTGATCACGCGCCGCCTCAACTGGGACGGCGCGCTCTCGGAGTCCGTCGGGTCCGTCGAGGGGACGCTGACCGTATCCTTCGTGCTGCCGGGCATGGCGCGTGTTTCGTCCCGGGCGCTACTGGCGCAGGGCCGTGGCTAGCGCGTGGACGAAGGCCTTGGCAGCGATCCCCTTGCCGAAGTCGTTCAGGTGCCCGCCGTCGCTCGAGTAGCCGGGCCAGAGCATCGGAACCGTGCGGCCCTCGACAGCGTACTCCTCGCGCGTGCCGTCGGGCCGCGTGGACTCGACCAGCGCGAGATCGAAGACCGGCTCTCCAGGGAAGCGCCGCAGCAACTGCTCGCGGAACTCCAAGCGCCGCAGATTGGCCTGGTCCTCCCAGACCGCGCTCCCCAGCGTGCGCTTGACTTTCGACTTCAAGTCGGTCGAGCGCGCGAAGAGCGGCGGGGTGACGTGCACGATCTTGACCGCAGGCCGCGCCTTGCGCACGCGCTCGACGGCGGCCGCGTAGGCCTTGACGAGCGCATCCGGGTCCGAATCCGGCGTGAAGTCCACGTAGCAGAGCTTCATCAGCATCAGCTGTTCGCCTTCGGATGCCGGGCTCTCGGCGTGTCTGGCGAAGTCCTCGAACTTCGCCAGCGGCTTGGTGTTCTCCCCCACCGGCCCTTCGCCGACCTGGACGGGGATACCAGCCTCGTGCGCGAGGCCCGCGAGCCCCTCGAGAATGTTCGCCCCGACCGAGTAGTGACCGAAGAAGACGCGCGCCCCGCGCACCGTCTCGAGATCCGACTTGAGCACGTCATCGACCAGGACCGAGTTCTTCATCGCAGTTGGTGTCGATCCGCCGCAGGCCGCAGAGAGCGCCAAACCCAGGAACAAGGCTACCAGCTTCATGCAGTCACCTCCGGAACGGGCTCGATCAGTTGCGCCTTCATGTGCAGGTAGCGGGTCGTGCGGCGCTTCTGGTCGATGTCCTTGAAGACGCGTTCGATCTGTTCGGGCTTCAGGCCCAGCCCCTCGGCCACCTCGGCCGCGGACAGACCCTGGTTCTTGCCCCACAGGCACAGGTCCATCTGCTCGTACGGCAGCGAGAAGTAGAACTCGTCCTGGGATTGCGGCAGCGAGTACGTATCCGTCGTCGGCCGACGCTTGCGCACGTCTTCGGGCACGCCGACCTCGGCGGCCAGCGCGTAGACCTGCTGCTTGTAGAGATGCGCGATGGGCTTGACGTCCCCCAGCCCGTCGCCGCCCTTGACGAAGAAGCCCTGGTCGTACTCGAGGCGGTTGGGCGTCGCCGAGACGCAGTAGTTGAGCCGGTCCGCATGGTAGTACTCGAGCATCTTGCGCGTGCGCTGCTTGAAGTTCGTCGCCGCCACGACGCCCAGGTACGACTCGAGCGGCAGCCTCAGCTTCTGCACGGCCCCCTTCGGATCCTGCACGACCACCGAGTAGAAGCGGATCGCGTCGCTGTCGAGCACGCCCGGCAGGACGATCTTCGACTTCCAGCCCGGTCCGAAACCCGGGCAGACCTTGCGGATCGCCTCGTCGCGACGCTCGTAGCAGCGCGCGGCCTTGAGGATCGGCGTGATGTCCTCGTGCACGGTCTCGATGCCGAGCGCCTTGGCCACGCTCTGCGAGAGCCCGAGCGTCTCGCCGGCGGAGTCCGTCTCGGGCATCAGCAGGCCGAGCACGTGCTGCTTCCCGAGCGCGCGCACCGCGAGGCCGGCGGTGACGCTCGAGTCGATGCCGCCGGAGAGACCGACGACGATGCCGCGGCGCTTGCACGTACCGACGACGATCTCGCGCATGCGCGCCGCGATCGAGTCCGCGGCCTGCTTCAGGTCCAGTCTCAGCACATCAGGGGTGAGTTTCACTTGGCCTCGCTGCGCTCGAGGAGCGCCTGCTTGTCGATCTTCGCATTGGGGGTCTTGGGGAGCTCGTCGAGGAACACGACTTTCTTGGGGATGGCGAATTCCTCGAGCGCCTTGCCGCAGTGGCGCAGAACGGCCTTCTCGTCGATCTCGGCGCCCGGGCGCTTCACGACGAAGGCCCGCACGGCCTGGCCGAGCAGCGCGTCAGGCACGCCGACGACGGCCGCAGTCAGCACGCCCTCGAGCGCGAGCAGCACGTTCTCGACCTCGCGCGGGCTGACCTTCTCGCCGCGCGTCTTGATGATGTCATCCTTGCGCGCGACGAAGTGGTACCAGCCCTCCGCGTCGACGCGGAACAGATCGCCCGTGTGGAGTTCGCGCTCGCCGGGCCGCCGGCCGGGCCGCAGCTTCAGGGCGCTGGCCGCGGGCTGCTTCCAGTAGCCGAGCATCACGTGCTCGCCGCGCACGACGAGCTCGCCCGTGCTGCCGGGCGGCAGGCGCTGGCCGCTCTCGTCGGCGATCCAAAGCTCCTGGTTGGGCATGCCCTTGCCGACCGAACCGGGGCGGCGGTCGACCTCCTCGGGCGGAAGGTAGCTGGCGCGGATGCATTCGGTCTGCCCGTACATCGGGAAAATGCGCACGTGCGGCAGCCTCGCGCGCAACTCCTTCAGCAGAGCGGGCGCGATGCCGGCGCCGGCGTTGGTCAAGTAGCGCAGGCTGGAGAAGTCGAACTTCGCCAGGTTGTTCTGCAGGAGCATCGTCGCGATCGTGGGCACCATCGCGAAGCCCGTGGCGCGTTCGCTGGCGAGGCGCTGCAGGACGAGCTGCGGGTACGCGAACGAGCGCTCGAGCACGAGCGTGCCCCCCACCTGGAAGGTCGGCAGGAGCTGGCTCAGCCCGTAGCCGAAGGAGAGCGGCAGCACCGAGAGCACGACGTCTTCCGGCACGCTGCCGAGGTACTGCACGATCGAGCGCGTGGCGCTCCCGAGCGAGCGGTGCGAGTGCATCACACCCTTGGGCTGGCCGGTCGAGCCCGAGGTGTACAAGAGGCAGGCGAGATCGTCCTGACTAGCGCGCGCCGGCAAGGGGCTCGTGGGCTGCGCAGCGAGGGCGTCGTGCCAGGTGCCGGGTCCCTGGCCCTCGCCGGTCGAGATCGTGGCGCGCAACGCGGGCAGGCCTCGCAGCGCGTCGCGCGACTGTTCGAGCTTCTTCTCGGCTGCGATCAGCACGCTGGCGCCCGAGTCCTCGAGCAGGAAGCGCAGCTTCTCGCCCTTCGTGCCCGGATTGACGAGCAGCGCCGCGGCACCCGCCTTCCACGCGCCGAAGATCGAGATCACGGCCTCGCTCGAGTTGTCGAGGCACACGGCGACGCGCTCGCCGGGAGCGAGGGCGCGCGCGAGGAGCGCGTGGGCGAGGCGATTCGAGTCCGCCTCGAGCTCAGCATAGGTCGCACGCCGCTCGCCGCACACCAGCGCCGCCTTGTCCGGCGTCCGCTGCGCGCTCTCCTCGAGCAGGCTCCCGAGCAGCACGACTAGCCTCCGAGCTTCCGCTTCACGAAGGCCTCGAGCTTGGCGAGCGAGTCGAGGTTCGCGGGCACCATCTCCTCGTCCTTGACCGAAATCTCCCAGGTCTCCTCGAGGAACTGCACCAGCTCGAGCACGCCGGTGGAGTCGATGATCCCGGCCTCGAGGAAGGACGCCGTCCCGGCGATGTCCACATTCGAGTCGAGGAGCAGGCTCGAGCTGATGAACTCGGAGATCTTCTGGGAAAGGTCACTCATGGGTCGCGGGATCGTGGGCAGGTATTTCGCTCTCGAAGCGGTCGAGGAATCGGTGAGTGACGAGTTGCGTGGAAAGGACGGATACGAATGCCATGTTGTCCTTCACGCCCGTGGCCGATCCATTGCGGACTTTTTCCACCAGCTTCTGTACTGCGACAGGGTCGAAGATGCCACTCTTCGCGACGCACTCGCCCGACAACATCTCGTCCACATAATCATAGCGCGACTTCCCCGTGGAGGGATCGATGAAGCTCGCTGCATCGGGCGCGCGGTAGGGCTGCTTGGGCCGCGCGAGCACGCTCGGCGGCACGAGGTCGCGCGCCGCGCGCTTCAGGACGTGTTTCTCGTCCAGGCCCAGCATTTTTTTCCGGGGCGGCAACTTCGCGGCCCAGTCCATCACGCGCGCATCGAGGAACGGATAACGCCCTTCGATGCTCTGCCCCATCGCCGGCCGGTCGCCTTGCGACGAGAGGATGTACCCGGGCAGCAGGATCGTGCTCTCGAGATACTGCGCCTGCGCGAACGGATGCCAGCCCGCGTACTCGCGCGGCAAGCGCGCACGCAGCTCCTCGATCGGATCGTGCGCGGCGAGCTCCGCCTTGGCGTCCTTCCCGAGCAGGCCCTTGATCTGCTGCGTCAGCTTCCAGCGCGGCAGGTGCGAGAAGAACGGGCTCTCGAGATCCTCCGGACGCGCGTGGAAGAAGGCCCGCAGGTACGCATCGGGCTGCGCCTGCAGGCTCTTCATGTACGGGTAGAGGCTGCGCAGGAGTTGCGGGCGCAGCTTCGAGTCCGGCTGCTGCGCGCAGAAGCGTCGCACTTTCGCCTCCTTGAAGATGTCGTAGCCGCCGAGCATCTCGTCGGAGCCCTCGCCGGTCAGCACGACCTTGAAGCCGTTCTTGCGCACGAGGCCGGCGAGGACGTAGAGCGGCGCGGGCGCGCTGCGGATGACCGGCGTCTCCATGAACCAGCTGAGCTCGGGGAAGACGCTCCCGATCAGCGCATTGCTGGCGTTGACCGTCGTGTGCCGCGTGCCGAGGCGCTCGACCACCTCGCGCTGGAACGCGCTCTCGTCGTACTCGGGATCCTCGAACGTGACCGAGAAGGTCTGCAGGCGCGTGTCGGTGTGACGCTTGACGATGCCCGCGATCACGGACGAGTCGAGGCCGCCCGAAACGTAGGCGCCTACGGGCACGTCCGCGCGCAGCCGGATGCGCGCGGCGTCGACCAGCAGTCCGGTGAGCTCCTCGACGCACTGCTCGGTGCTGCGCGTCTCGTCGAGCGTGTAGTCGAGCTGCCAGTAGCGCCGGATCTCCACGCGCCGGGTGCTCCCCTGACCGGCGTCGATCGTGAGCGTGCAGCCCGGCGGGAGTTCGTTGATCCCCTGCCAGACCGTGCGCGGCGCGACCGCGCACCAGAAGGTCAGCACCTCGTTCAGCCCGTGGAGGTCGAGCGCGCGCGTGACGCCCGGGACGGCGAAGAGCGACTTGACTTCGGAGCCGAACAGGAAGCGCCCCTCGTGCATCGTCCAGAAGAACGGCCGCACGCCGATCCGGTCGCGCGCGCAGAAAAGACGCTCGCGCTTGCGGTCCCAGATCGCGAAGGACCACTGCCCGTTCATGCGTTCCACGCAGCGTTCGCCCCAGACTGCGTAGGCGTGCAGGATCGTCTCCGTGTCCGAGCGCGTCGCGAAGCGCCGCCCGTGCCGGGTCGCGAGCTCCTCGCGCAGCTCGAGGTAGTTGAAGACCTCCCCGTTGAAGGTGATGACGAGATCCCCGCCCTCGAGCGCCATCGGTTGCGCGCCGCCGGAAAGGTCCAGGATCGCGAGCCGCGCGTGCGCGAGCCCGCAGGCTCGGTCCACGAACACCCCGCGCCCGTCCGGGCCGCGGTGGCGCAGCGTGCCGATCATCCTCTGCAGCAGACCCCGGGCCGGGGAGCTGCCGTGGAGGTCCAGGATTCCGGCGATCCCACACACAATCCTGTGAATCTACCCCGGGCCACATCGCCATGCAGCATTCACCTGCCACACACGTCCGTGGAGCGACGGAAAGGCCAGGGTGCACGGCCCGCTTGAAACCCCTCCAACCGGCCAGAGGGAGAGGGGGCTGCTGATGCTAGAGTGGAACGAAATCCATGAACCGTTGGATTGCGATTCCAGGGAGCGGGCTTCTCCTGGCGGCCGCTTGGATGGCCCTGGCAGCCCAATGCGGGATCGGCGCGGCGCCCCCCACGCAACAAGGCGGTGCCTCGCTCGAGGCGACATCGGTGGCGGAGTCCGCCGCCGAAAGCACGGGGGACCCGCAAGGCCTGCTCGCGGATCCCGAGGACCAGAAAAGCTCCTCGCAGTCGAAACCGGGCGCGAAGGCGGGTGGAATCAAAGACGGCTGGACGGTCTTCACTCCGAGCTCTGACACGCGAACGGTGTACGTGAGCAGCTCTCGTGGCGACGATGGAAACAACGGGCTGTCGCCCGGGAACCCCAAGCGCACGATCGCAGCTGGCAAGGCGCGCCTGCGCAAAGGCCACCCGGACTGGCTGCTCCTGAAGTGTGATGACACCTGGGACGAGAGCCTCGGCCAATGGGGAGGCCTCTCCGGCCGCTCACTCTCGGAACGAATGCTGGTCGGCTCCTATGGCAAAGGAGCAAGGCCGATCCTCAGGACGGGAGTCGAGACTGGTGTGTGGCTTTCCACCAACACTCCGACGAACTTCGTCGCCTTCGTGGGAATCCACTTCTGGGCGAACACATACAACGGCTCGAATGGAACGCCAGACGCCATCTTCTGCTACGAGCGCAGCCAGGGCATCCTCGTCGAGGATTGCATGATGCAGGGCTACCTTCACGGATTGGTTTTCGAGAGTGTCCCTGCCCAGCCGTGGTGGCACGAAAACGTCCAGATCAGGCGCAATGTGATCGTCGATTCCTACAGCACGACGTCTACCTTCGCCGCGGGGGCCTATCTCTACCGATGCAATGGGCTGCTCCTCGAGGAGAACCTCTTCGACCGCAACGGCTGGAACGAATCCGTTGCGGGTTCGAACCCGAGCTGGTTCCTGCACAACGTGTACGTCCACAACGAAAACACGGGTGTCATCGTGCGCGGCAACCTCGTGGCAGGATGCGACGGGGTCCAGGTTCGGCCGGGAGGGACCGTGGAGGACAACGTCTTCCTGCGCACCGCGATTGCTCTCGAGTTCGGACTGGGCACGAATCCGAACGTGGACGGGGTGAGCGGCGTCATCCGCAACAACGTGGTGCTCGATGGTGGCGACATCGGCACCAATGGACCTGCTCAAGGACTTCGAGGTTGGGGCTTCCTGATCGGGAACATCACCACGCTCACGGTCGAGAAGAACATCATCTGCAACAACACGCATGGCCATGGCCCAAGAGTGTTTTCCATCGAGGCCGCGAATGGCTGGAGCGGGAATACCCGCGGTGTAGAGAGCGCACTCTTCAAGGAGAACATCATTTTCAATTGGGGCGGATCCATCGAGCTCCAGGGAACTTCTGCGCAACTGAAGAACATCCAATTGCAACGCAACGTGATCCAGAACAAGAAGACCGCGGATCCGTTGATCTTGTATGCCCGATCGAATGAGCCTGTCGGAGTGAGTTCTGCCGGGAATGAGTTCTCTGGCATGTCCGATCAGAGCCGATGGATCCGGACGGCCAAGGATTTCGTCTCGTTCCACTCCTGGAAGGCGAGCGTGCGCGACGAGGGGTCCAAGGATCAGCGCGTCAAGTTCCTCGACCCGGATCGTACGATCGAATCCTATCAGGCCTCACTCGGCGGCGAGGCGACCTACGAGGCCTTCCTCGCCGAGGCCAGGAAGCAATCGAAGAACAACTGGCGCAGGCAGTACACGGCCGAGGCCGTGAGCGAGTACATTCGAAAGGGATTCAGTCGCTGAGGAGGCCACCCGACACTGGATTGGCCAGAGATCTGCATGAAGTCCTACGTCAACGTGCGCCTCAGCATCCTTTCGCGCATCCGCGAACTGGCTGCACTTCACGCCATGCGCCGCGAGCGCCGTGGCCAGGAAGTCGCGCAGCTGATTCAAGGGGTGCAGGAACATAGTGCCCGCATCGAAACACTGCTGGGCGAACCTTTGCGAGGAAAGCAGCTGCTGGAAGTCGGCCCCGGACAATTGCTGAAGCGTGCCCGAATCTTCGGTGCCCGGAATCACGTCAGTTGCATCGACCTCGATGAATTGCCCGCGGAAGACATGGCGGGCCTGCTGAAGTCGTGGTCGGTCAATGGCAGCACGCGCACGCTCAAGACCCTGGGTCGCCGCATGCTGGGCATGGACCGCGACTTCCTCAGGGAATTGTTCGCGGCAATGCCCGAAGCTCGCCACGCCGATGTCAAGTTCTACCGCCGTGATGCCACTCGTACAGAGTTCGCGGACGGTAGTTTCGATGTGACGGTATCGAACTCCGTGCTCGAGCACATTCCTGATCCGAAGGCGCTCGTCAAGGAGATGGTGCGAATCACCAGGCGCGGCGGAGTGTTCTCGCACATCGTTCACTCGTACACCAGCGACAGCGGGGCGCACGATCCTCGTAGCTTCAGGGCCCAGCACCCGGATTTCCCCTACTGGTGTCACTTGCGACCGGCATTCCAGCACCTATCTGTTCCGAACTGCTACCTGAACAAGTGGCGCCTTGCGGACTGGCTCGCCATGTTCGAGGAACAGCTGCCAGGAGCGAGCATCGAAAAACTCCCCGGCGAACTCCCTCCGCACATCGCGGAGGCATTTCGTGCACTGAGGCAGGACCGGGAGTTGCCTGACTACAGTGATGATGAACTCACCGTAGAGATGTTGCTCGTATCCTGGCGGAAGCCCTGAATGGTCGAGGTTGGCTTCACGCAGGTTGACGATCGATTGCTCGAGCGAGCGCTGCTCGAGCCATTGGCGCGCGGCGCGGATTCAGCTAGCCTGTTCGGCATGATCCAAGCGCATCCTGCGCGCAGTGGGAGCCCGGTCTGCTCGTGAAGCGCGCCGGTCGCCGGGCCGTCCAGGCATCCCGCTATGTCGGAGACTCGATGGCCGCGCTGGGCCGTGGGCCGTTGCGCGTCCTGCTCTGCAGCGACGAGCGCGCCTACACCAGCGAGCAGCAGCTGCAGCCATTCCGCCAGCATCGACGCCTGCTGCGCCAGCGCGGCGTGGTGTTCCTCGAATCCGGGATCGGCATGCTGCTCGGCTCGCCGCGTTTCGTGCTCGGCCATTTCGACGTCGTTGCGGCGAAGTTGAGCTACCAGTCGTCGGTCGAGACGGTCCAGCGCGTGATCGACGTCTTCCGCGGACTGCGCGGACGCTGCTTGCGGGTCTACTTCGACGGCGATGACGACAGCTGCGTCCAGTGGCCGGAGATGGCGGGTGCGGTGGACGCGTACGTGAAGAAGCACATGTTCTCCGATCCCGCCCGCTACGCGCGCGAGTACGTGGGGAAGTCGAACCTCACGGACTACGTGCATCGCACGCACGGGTTCTCTTTCGAATCGGACCCCATTCGGCACACGCGCCCTCTGAGCCAGGAGGAGATCAAGTCGCTGCGCTTGGGATGGAACCTGTCGCAGGACGAGAAGATCGTGAAGCTCTGGCAGGGCATGAAGTCCGTGGCTGCAGTACCGCGCACCGTCGACGTGGTCTGCCGGGCGTCCGCACAGCCGGAGTCCTGGATCTACCCCCTGCGGCGACCGGTGGTGAGCGCGCTCGAGGAGCTCGCCAAACGGCGCCCGATCCTGCTCCCGACGCAGAAGGTGACGCAGGAGCAGTACAACCAGGAGATGCTCTCGAGCCGTATCTGCATCAGCCCCTTCGGCTACGGGGAGATCTGCTGGCGCGACTTCGAGGCGATCGCCTGCGGTTGCCTGCTCGTGAAACCCGATATGTCGCACGTGCGCACGCGGCCCGACATCTTCGTCCCGGGCCAGACCTATGTGCCCGTGCGCTGGGACTTCTCTGACCTCGCCGAAACCTGCGAGCGCTACCTCGACCAGCCCGTCGAACTCGCGCGCATCGTGGCCGCAGCTCGGACCGCGCTGGACGATTGGTACAACCGTGAACGTGTCGTCGATTGCATCGTCGAGATCCTCCAAGAAGGCAAGCAGGTGACCGCGCGTGGAGTATGACTATCTCGTGGTGGGAGCAGGCCTCTTCGGGGCCGTGTTCGCACAGCAGCTCAAGGAGAGCGGGAAATCGGTGCTCGTCATCGACCGCCGAAAGCACATCGGCGGGAACTGCTACTCCTACTCCTACGAGGACACCGGGATCCTGGTGCACGCGTACGGAACACACATCTTCCACACCTCGGACCAGCGCACCTGGGACTACATCAATCGCTTCACGGCCTTCAACCGCTACCAGCACCGGGTCCTGACGACGTACGGCTCGAAGGTGTTCGCGATGCCGATCAACCTCGGCACGATCAACGCGTATTTCGGTCTCAACCTGCGACCCAAGGACGCGGAGGCCTTCCTGGCCTCGAAGCGCGAGCCGATCCCCTCCCCGCAGAACCTCGAGGAGAAGGCCATCAGCCTGATCGGCCGCGAACTCTACGAGGCATTCATCCGCGGGTACACGCGCAAGCAGTGGGGCTGCGACCCCAGGCAGCTGCCGGCCGGCGTGATCACGCGCCTGCCGATCCGCAATTCGTTCCACGACTCGTACTTCGACGACGTCTATCAGGGCATCCCGCTCGAGGGCTACACGCCGATCTTCGAGCGCATGCTCGCGGGTGTGCCGATCGAGCTGGGCGTCGACTTCCTGGCGGACCGCGAGGCCTGGATGAAGCGCGCCAAGCGCGTGGTCTACACGGGGCCGATCGACCGCTATTTCGAGTACTGCCACGGCCGGTTGAACTGGCGCTCCGTCCGGTTCGAGACCGATCGCCTGGCCGAGTCGGACTACCAGGGCACCTCGGTCATGAACTACGCCGACGAGAGCGTGCCGTATACGCGCATCCACGAGCCGAAGCACCTGCACCTCGAGAAGCCCTGGAACTCCGCCGCCACGGTGATCGTGCGCGAGTTCTCCTGCGTGGACAACGATGCGCCCTACTATCCTGTCAACTTCGAGAGCGATCGCGACGTCTACGCCAAGTACGCCGACCTGGAACGCAGTGAGCAGCGCGTGGTATTCGGCGGACGGCTCGCGAAGTACAAGTACTACGACATGCACCAGGTCATCCCTGCTGCGCTGACCGCGGTGAAGAAGGAACTCACCGGGTCCTGAGCGCCGGAGTCCGCGTCCGGACCCTGCCGCTCCGAATGCTGGAACCGCAAAGGCGCTTGACAGGCCTGATCGGGTGGCGGAGCATTCGACTCGTGCCACTCGGGAGGCCTCGCGGGTAGCTCGCACGAAGGTCGGTCATGCCTTCTCTCGCCACACTCGTGATGCTCGCCTGGATCCCGCTGATCCTGGTGTCCTTCAGTCTGGCCCGGCCGCGGAGGGCGGTCATCGTTGCGTACCTGGCCGGCTGGATGTTCCTGCCGATCATGAGCTGGGACCTCCCCGGCCTGCCCTCCTACGACAAGCTGACGGCCACGAATCTGGGGGTGTTCGCCGCAATCCTGTTCTTCGACCTGCGAACTCTTCTGCGGCTGCGACCGTCGGCACTGGATCTTCCGGTCGCAATCCTGTGCCTGTGTCCCATCGCCTCCTCCCTGTCCAACGGACTTGGACTGTACGACGGGATCGCTGGAGCCTGGTCGAAAACCATCACCTGGAGCATCCCGTGGGTCGTGGGCCGCTGCTATTTCGGTTCGCTGGACGGCATGCGCGAGCTGGCGATAGGGATGTTCGTCGCGGGCTCGCTTTATGTCCCGTTGTGCGTGTTCGAGATGGTCTTTGGCGCGACACTGCACCTGAAGGTCTACGGATTCAGTCAACACCTCGCGGAGCAGACGATCCGTACCGACGGATCGATACGCCCGATGGTGTTCATGCCCCATGGCCTGATCGTCTCCATCTGGATGGGGTCCTGTGCGCTTGCCGGGCTGTCGCTCAAGAAGGGTGCACGGCTCGGGTTCCTTCTCACGCGATTCCGGCCGGCGCTGCTCGCCGGATTGATCACCACCCTCGTGCTGAGCCGGTCGCTCGCGGCCATCGTTCTGATCGCTGCGGGCTTTGCCGCCTGGTCCGTCTCCCGCGTCACTCGCTCGGTCCTCCCGGTGATGCTGCTCGTTGCGATCGTCCCCACGTACGTCACCCTGCGCGTGACAGGTTTCATCGCAAGGGCTGAAATGAGCTCCGCGATTTCCAGTGGCCTGGAGGCCTTCGGGGTCTCGCAAGCCGAGGTATCGGCGCGGGTGGCGTCGGCGACGGTACGGTTCATTGGCGAGGATGAACTGTGCAAGGAGGGCTGGCAGCATCCCGTGTTTGGAGCCAATCCCTGGAATATCGGCTTGGCCGTCGACCCGCAGACCGGTGAAGTGCAATCGACCACCGTCGACGGGCTTTGGGCAATCCTCTTCGCCACGCGGGGAATCGTCGGGCTTGGCGCTTGGATGTTGATGATGCTCCTACCGGTGATCGTGTTCGCTCGGAGACATCCCCCTGGAACCTGGAATCACCCCGGCGTCTCTGCTGCAAGTATCCTGGCCATCGTCCTGACCGCCCATGCGCTCGACTGCTTGCTCAACGCCGATGGGACGCCGATGTACAATTGCATCGCCGGTGGTCTCGCTGGATTGCCTGCAGCAAGAGGCCTCAAGCGTTCCGCAGGGGCGGAGCATGCGCGGCGCCCCGCCCCACAGGCGGGAGCTCCCGCGGTGATTTCCGCGCGCCGGCTCACCCACCCCCCGAATTCGGCCTGACTCAGTACGAGCGACGGAGAGCTGCTCGGAGGCAGGAAATCACGGGATCCACACCGTCCTCGGCCTGGATCCCAGCTCCCGATGAAGCGTCGTTCGAGCGCCGCTCGCCGCGGAGAAGCTACAGTCCGAAACCGGCCCGGATGTAGGACCTCACTGCAGCCGCGGTGTACTCGTGACGCCAGAACGACTTGGACTGTCTGCGTGCCTCGGTGAGGAACGCCTGGTAGGACGCTGATCCGCCGATGGACGCGTGGTAGGTCGCGATCGTACGGCTCGGGGCCGGGTATTGAGCCTGCTGCGACACTGAGGTCGTGTCCTGCACTCGGGTCATCCAGGTCGCCACGGACATCGCCCCCCCGCCGACCTGCATCCAGTTGCTCGGCGAGAGCGGTGCACTGTAGAAGGCATTGCTGCTCGACCGTACGCCCGCAGTGTTCGTCGAGTCGAAGTGCGCGATCAGCCTGTTCGGACTCTGCAGTTCCTGGATCGTGTTGTTCTGGATCCGGAAGTTGACGATCTGGGCACTCGAGCCGCGGATCTCGAGCGCCCCGCCCCAGTTGTAGACGATGTTGTTCTGGAAGGTCGTATTCTCCAGGCCCCGGGTATTGCCATTCCAACCGTTTGCGGCCTCGACGGAGAGGAGCCTGGGCCCGTGCCCGCTGACATTGTTGCAGAAGATGTTGTTCTCGATCGTGGACGACGTGACGTTCCCGATCAGGATGCCCCAACCTCGATACCCCTGGGAAGGTCCGGTGGAGCCGATGTCGCCGCCATCGAGCACGACGTTGTTTCGGATGACGCCGCTCACCCCGCCCACGTTCGGATTCGTGCCCAGTCCGAACTCCAGAGCAATCGCGGTGCGAAGGAAGACGTTGTCCTCCACGGTCCCTCCCGGCCGAACCTGGACCCCGTCGCATCCTGCCACGAGGTTGCCGCGCACGATGACACCCGTGTTCTCGTTGTGGACGTACACGTTGTGCAGGAACCAGCTCGGGTTCGAACCCGCGACGGATTCGTTCCAGCCGTTGCGGTCGAAGAGGTTCTCCTCGAGCAGCAGCCCATTGCATCGGTAGAGATACGCCCCCGCCGCGAAGTTGGACGTCGTGCTGTAGGAATCGACGACCACATTGCGCCTGAGCTGGACGTCTTGGTGCCACAACGACGACCCTCCGACACTCTCGAAGATGATCCCGTGGATATAGCCCTGGAACATGCAATCCTCGACGAGGATGCTCTGGCTGCGCTCGTAGACGAAGATGCCGTTCGGCGTTCCGTTCGAGCCGTTGTACGTGTTCGCCCAGCAGTGGATTCCCACGAAGGCGACGTACCTCGACGGATTGTTGATGGTGGAAAGCGATATGCCAGTATTAAGTCCCGTCCTCAGGAGCGGCCTCGCTCCCGTGCCATAGGAGCCAACCAGCATTCGTTCCGAGGGCGAGCGGCCGGAGAGGCCGTTCCATTGGCCGAGGCTTTCGTCCCAGGTGTCGTTGCACCGCAGAAGGAGCCAGTCCGGGAATCCGTTGCGCAGCAGGAACTTCGCGGCGTTGATGGTGCGCTTGGGCGTGAGCGACGAGAGGCCGTCGTTCAAATCGTTGCCCTGCGAGCTGCTGACATAGATGGTGCGCGTATCCGCACTGGGCGTGAACACGGTCCAGCCGACCTGGGGCGCCCCGACCGTCACGGTCATCCCGATGTTTCGCGTGTCGACGGTCGTGTTGGTGGTCGCATCGACGAAGTCGATGTAGGACCAGTACACGCCCGCAGACATCGGCGCCGTCGCGGGCGCGTTGATCGACACGGCTACGTCCACCGTCGCGTTCGGGGCCAGCAGACCGGAGCTCGGCGACGCCGAAACCCAGCTCGCACCGGCATTGACCCGCCAGGAGAGGGCCGCACTCCCCGTGTTCGTCAGGGAGTAGATCGTCGAAGGCGGCACGAACGGACCGCCCGCAGGGCCCGAGGTCGTGAAGTTGGTCGCAGGCCCGAGGAAGATGCTGACGCCGGGCGCGGAGATCGAGAGCGTCGTGTTGATGCTGATGTCGGTCTGCGGCGCCGTGTCATTGTGGAACGCCAGGACATCGGCGTTGTTCCCCGCGGCCAGCGTCGCGGCGAGCGCGGAGTCGAGCGCGGCGTGAACGGTGGTCTGCGAGTTGGCGGCGATCGTTCCGCTCGTCTGGTCCAACAGCACGAAGGACGGGATCGAGCTGGCCGACCAGTCGATCGGGTCGGCACCGTTGTTCTGGAGCTGGACATCGATGCTCCCGTTCGCGAAGGGGCCACCCGCGGGCCCCGTGATGGTCCAGGCCGAGGGCCCGGTGTACGTGATCGTCGGCGAGCTGACACCGAGAGTGGCGCTGCCTTCTCCCGAGCAAGCCGCGCCGACCAACGCCAGCGCCATCGCCGCGAACGCCCGGCCCAGATGCTTCGTGATCCGGCTGGTCCGGAACTCCCCCAGAATCCTGACTGCCATCGCTGCCCCCCACATCGCGTCGTCCCGAACACGCCGGCTTGCTGTGGAAGGCTCACGTTTTCACGTTCGCCCTCGAGGGACCCTACGGCTCTCCGTCCGGGTCACGCTCCTGCCTGCAATCCGACCTGCCGCGCGTCTGTCGCAGGCACCGTGCTTTTCCTGGAAGCACCTGGCGCTGCGGCCGAACCCGCTCTTCCCACCCGACCTATCGAGAGCGCGTAGCGCGAATCTTGAAGCCCACCGGGTTTCCTGAGGGGCCCCCCCGAGCGACGACTTCGGGGCCGCCAGTAAGCCCCTCCGATCCCTCACGGGTGCGGTAGCTTCGCGCTAGCCGCCCTATCCGGGGCCAGAGATAACCCCGCTCCGGACGGAGTGCCAATTACACTCTGGAAAGCCCTTTGCTATTCTGCGCGGATGCCGAGGGTCGACGGAGGTCGAGAGGAACGCCGCACAGCATGACCGTACGAGTCGGAATCGTCGGCGCGGGCAAAATGGGGATCTCCCACTACGCAATCGTGAACGCGCACCCTCACGCCGCGGTGGCGGCCGTTTGCGACACGTCCGGATACGTCCTCTCCGTCCTCGAGAAGTACACCGGGGTGGCGACCTACGGCAGCTACGAGAAGATGATCGACCAGGGGAAGCTGGACGCAATCCTGGTCGCCACACCGACTTCCACGCACTTTCCCTGCGCAAAACTGGCCCTCGAGCGCGACCTTCACCTATTCGTCGAGAAGCCCTTGACGCTTTCGCCGGCGGAGAGTCGGACGCTCTCGGAGCTCGCCCTGCAGCGCAAACGCGTCAATCAGGTCGGTTTCCACAATCGCTTCATCGGCACCTTTCAGGAGGCGCGCCGCCTCGCGCGCGCTGGCGCCCTGGGGAAAGTTACCAACATTCACGGCAGCGCCTACGGCCAGGTGGTCGTCAAGGAGCAGTCGGCCTCCTGGCGCTCGAAGAAGTCCGAAGGCGGGGGCTGCCTGCACGACTACGCCTGCCACGTGGTCGACCTGATGAACTTCATCGCCGGTCCGCCCGCAAGCGTGCCGGGCGCGCGCATGCAGAGCATCTTCTCCAAGGACGTCGAGGACGCGGTCTATGCGATCTTCTCGTACGCCGATGGGCGCACGGGCGTGCTCGAGACGAACTGGAGCGACGAGACCTACCGCAAGATGAGCACGACGATCACGCTCTACGGCACGCAGGGCAAGCTCGTCGCGGATCGCCAGGAGCTCAAGCTCTACCTGCGCCCGGACTGCGCCTTCGAGAACTACGTCGAGGGCTGGAACACGCGCTACATCACCGAACTGCAGAAGCCGGTCGGCTTCTACCTGCGCGGGGAGGAGTACTCGGCGCAGATCGACGGCTTCATCGGCGCGATCGAATCGGGCAACCTGGCCCACGAGAACTCTTTCGCGAGTTCATTGGAAACCGACCGCGTGCTCGAGCAGATCGCCCAGGCCAGCAAGACTGGACTTTGATGGAAGCCACCATGACAAGGATGGATCGCCTCCTGCTCGGCGACAACCAGTTCTTCGGCGTGAACCACATGTCCGAGGAGAAGGCGCGCGCGCAGCTGCTGAGGTTCAAGGACGACGCTGCGATCATCGAGGTCCTCGACATCGCCTACGACGCGGGCATCAAGACCTTCATGTGCACGACGCACGACCGCATGGCGGGCATCTGTGACCACATGCGCCGCGATCCCGCGCGCTACAAGGACTTCGTCTTCTACCCGTGCATGCCGTACGCGCACAAGTACGCCAACTCGGTCACGGAAGTCGGGCCGCTGGAGACGATCAAGCGCTACTCGGCCGGCAGCGTGGTCGGCACGCTCCTGCGCGGCGCGATGGGCGCCCTGACCAAGGACGTCTACGACCTGATGAAGCTGCTCGTCGACGGCGAGATGAAGAGCTTCAAGGGCCTGAATGCCCCGGTGATCTTCGTGCAGAACGTGGTCACCGACCTGCTGCTCGGGATGAAGTTGCACGGCGTCTTCGCCGAATTCCACAAGTACGTGCGCGAGCGCTACGGCGCCGAGGCCGGCTTCATCACGATGAACCTGCCGGCACTGCTCGACGTGCTCGAGAAGGTCGGGATCGAGAATCCGATCGTCTGCAGCAACATCAACAAGATCAACTTCCGCATGTGCGGCGGCCTCGAGCTGTACGAGCGGACGATTCGCGAGCGGCGCTTCCGGCCGATCGCGATGAGCGTCTTCGCCAGCGGTGCGATCCCGCCGGCCGAGGCGCTGGAGTACGTCTGCAGCCAGCGCAAGATCGAATCGATCGTCTTCGGCGCATCGTCACGCCGGAACATCGAGCAGACCAGGGACCTGGTCCTGAAGCTCGACGCCATGTCTGCCACCGGGGCGCCCTAGGCAGCCGTGCGCCTGTTGCTGATCGCCTCTTCCGGTGGGCACATCTACGAGATGTGCTGTCTGCGCGGGTTCTGGGGGGACAAGGACCGCTTCTGGGTCAGCTTCCCGACCGCGGACGCGAAGTATCTCCTGCGCGACGAGAAGGAGGTCCACTGGGCCGCACATCCGACCGTGCGCAACGTGCCGAATCTGCTGCGGAATCTCCTGCTCGCGCACAGGCTCCTGCGCCGGCAACGGCCCGACATGATTCTCACGACCGGATCCGGGGTGGCCGCGCCGTTCGTGTGGCTCGCCCGGCTGCGCGGGATCCCGACGGTGTTCGTCGAGTCGATCACGCGCATCACCGAGATTTCGCTCACAGCGCGCATCTCGAAGCCCTTCGCGACCAAGTTGCTGGTGCAGTGGCCCGAACTCGTCGAGAAGTACCCCGGGACGGAGTATCACGGGAGGATCGTGTGATCTTCGTGATCATGGGGATGGAGGTCCACCCGTTCGACCGGCTGGCCAGGGCAATCGACGAACTCCAACTCGCCGAGGCCGGGCGCGAGGAATACTTCATCCAGCTCGGCTCGTGCACCTACGAACCGAAGCACGCGCGCTTCGAACGCTTTCTCTCCTTCGGAGACGTGTGCGAGAACGTACGCAAGTCGAGCGTGGTGATCTCGCACGCGGGCGCAGGTTCCACGCTGGTCTGCATCCAGCAGGGGAAACACCCGATCCTGGTCCCGCGCCGCTCGCACTTCGGGGAGCATGTCGACGAGCACCAGGTGCCCTTCGCAGCACGCTTCGCCGGGCTGGGCCTCGCAACCACGGTGGATACGCTCGAGGAACTGCCCGCTGCGGTCGTCGCCGTTCGCGCGAAGCCTCCCCCGAGGCAACTCGCCGGCGGCGCCCGCGAGCTCGAGGCCTGGCTGGAGGCATTCTGGCAAGGGATCGCGGGCCGAGCGCGAGCCTGATACTCCGCTACTGGAGCTTCACCGGCCGCGCAGGGACCCCGAACATCGTCGAGTTGGGCGGCACGTCCTTGACGACCACGCTGTTGGCCCCGATGACCGTGTCGTGCCCCACCGTGAGCCGGCCCAGGATGCATACACCGGCTCCGATGTCGACCCGATCCTCGATCGTCGGCTTGGCGGTCTTGTCGTCGCGACTCAGCAGCCCCATCGTGGTGTTCTGCCGGATGTGGACATCACTCCCGATCGCGCGCGCGCCCAACACAATTCCGCCGTGATGCCAGATGCGAACGCGTCTCCCGAGCTTGACCGTGTAGCAGAGGTTGATTCCCCAGACCCAGTCGACGCCCCGGAACAGAATCCTGTAGAGCACTGAGAACGGCGCGCGGAAGAGCTTCGGCTTGATGCCCATGCGCCAGTTGCCGAAGCGATGGACGGCGACGGCCCAGAAGCCAGGCTCGAGCAGGTCGCGGTCGTGAGTCGCGAAGTCCTCGGCAATCAAAGCCCAGAAAGCGAGCTCGGGCGGATTCTCGTTGTGCTCGCCCGTCGGCAAGGGGGGATGCTCTGAAACGGGCACGGCTTGAGTCGTGTTGCTCATCGTCCACGAGGCCGAAGGCCGAAGTGTACCACCTCGACGGCCACTCGAATCCCCCGCGCTGGCTCGGCATTGCACAGCGTGGCACACTAGGATCGGAAGTCTCCGTGAGAAAGCCCAAGGCCAAGACCATTCTCAAGGCAGCCCTGTCCGTGCTTCTGGGAGCGCTTCTCCTCGAAGGGGTGTTGCAACTGTTTCCGGGCAGACTGTTCCAGCGGGATCCGGCTTGGAAGGGCGACGCTTTCCTTGGCATCCCCCTGTGCCATCCGGACATCGCAACGGACTTTCCCGAAGCACAAAAGCCAACCGACGTCTACCGCATCGTCGTCCTCGGCGACTCGCACATGTGCAGTGTGGACAGGGCCTCGAGCTTTCCGGAGGTCCTCGAGTCCCTGCTCGACACGGACGAACTGGGTGGTCGAAGGGTGGAGGTCTACAATGCGGGAGCGCTCGGCCACTCGCACTATCAGTACTACCTGACATTGACCGAGCGGCTGGCGCTCTATCAGCCGGACCTCGTCATCGTCGCACCCTACATCGGGAACGACTTCCTCGACCTCTACCGGATCGACGACCGCCCGCGCCTCGCATTCGAGAACGGCGAGTTCATTCACAAGCCACCGGAATTCGCCAAGTACTGGGATCCGGCTGGAGGCACGATTCTGGACTCCTCTCGGGTTCTCTTCATCGTGCGCGCCTGCCTTGGCAAGACACTCGGGTATCTGTGGAATCGTACTCACGTGCTGTTTGCCGTGGGGAAGCGGGCCAGCCATGACAATCTTGCCGCCGCACGCTTCGTTTCCACGATGATCCGCGGTTCCTTCGTGAACGACGAGATCTTCCGGCAGGACATGAACCAGATCGTGTTCCTGCGAACCTTTCCCGAGGGTCGCGCGGACATCGATCGAGTGAACCGCCGGGTCACGGACTTGATGAAGGCCTTCGCCGACAGCAAGGGCATCAAACTGCTCTACGTACCGATCCCCACGAAGCTGCAGGTCGAGCCCGACTCCGACCCGGAGGTCCTCAAGGAGACGCTCGAGATCTGTGGATTGGACCGGAGTGTGATCAAGGACGAGGACGAGTTGTGTGACTCGCTCGTTGCCCTGCTCGCCGAGCACGGAATCGAGTCGCTCCGGGTCGATCAGGCTCTACGGGAAGCGGCCCGTGCCGGAGCGATGTACGACGTCACCTACCACCTCAATCAGCGGGCCCACGCGATCGTCGCTCAAGCGATCCACAATCGAGTCAAAGAGATCGTGAACCCTTCACGATAGGGTGCTTCTGGGAAGCCTAGCCGGTTTCGAAGCGCGTCTTGAGCCTCAGGAACCGGGATTCGAGGACACGATAGCTGAGCTCTGCTGCGATCCACGTCAGGACCGCTACGCCTGCGAAGCCTGCAGCATGCGCGTAGGAACCCATGTGCTCCGTTCGTGGGGTGACGAAATGAGCGATGATCAGGTGGTACAGGTAGATTCCATAACTCACGACGCCTATGCGCCTCATCGGCCACGCACTCAGAACCGATCGTAGAGCGTGTCGCTCTCGAATGACGCATGACGCAACCAGGGCGACGAGGGCGAAGTGAATGGCGATGCGAGGCCACCCGGAGATGTCGGCCGTCGGATTGCTGGCACACAGGATCGCGAGCAGCAGGGCTGCGACAGACGCCCCGCGCCAGCCCAACAGGCTTACGACACGACGATAGCCCTGGGGGGCATCGAGCAGGTGCGCGAGCAGGACGCCGAGGATGATGGGGCCAAACGTGGTCTCGCGGAAGAAGGGCGGGAGATCCAGGCCGGGGAACAGGCCGAAAGTCGGAAGACACACCAGCACATAGGCACAGGGCAAGAGCAGCAGGAGCGCGCGCTGCATGTACTTCTCGAGGGTTGGTATCAGCAGATAGAACTGCTCTTCGACCGCGAGGCTCCAGGTGATGCTCAGCATGCCCTGCATGGGCACGAGATTCGACAGATAGAGTGCGGCGAAGGGGAAGTCGTGGCGCACATCCGCAGAAGAGTTTCCGGACTTCACGACGGCGACTGCACCCACGAACAGCAGCATGAAGTAGTAGGCGGGGAAGATGCGCAGTGCTCTTCGTCCGTAGAACTTGCGCAGTGAGATGCCGCCAGTTCGTCTTCTCTCACGGATCAGCAGGGTCACGATCAGGAATCCGCTGATCACGAAGAAGAGATCCACGCCCAGGAACCCGCGACCGGCGAGAGCCCATCCCCCCGTGGACTCACCCGAATGGTGCCACACGACGGCGAGGATCGCGATCGCACGCAGACCGTCGAGTGAACCGAACGTCCGCACTTGGAGGTACCGCGAGTAGTCCCCACCGGGTTCGGCGTGCGGGTCGGCACTCATCGATCCGAGCGTATCACACGAGCGACTGCGTTCGCTCTGCGTGCGAACACGGCTCACGGCTCACCACGGGCGAAAGCTCCCCGAGCAGGACGGGCGATGCTAGTCTGCCCCAGCGTCATGCGCTTGGATGATCCACGCTCACAGGCAGCCAAGACATCCACGGCGGAGACCGGCAGGCGGTTCGTCCGGGTCGCGCTGCTCCTGGTGGGAGCGCTGGTAGTCGCCTTCGCCGTCTCGGATCACCCCCTGTACGGCGGGGAGCCTGGGTTCGGACGGACCCAAGTGCTCATGGCGGCCGCCGGAGTCGGACTCGCGCTTTGCGGCCTCCTTCCGACCGGGATCGCCCGACGAATCCTGGTCTTCAGCGTGAGCAGCCTCTGCATGCTCGCCTTCGTGGAGATCGCCGGAGAAGCCGTGTTTGGACCGCGCTACCGCCCCATCTTCCAGTACGACGATCGGCTGATCTTCAAGTTCGTGCCGAATCGCCGCAGCAGCATGACGCGCTCGCCCTTGAACGGCGGCGAGACGGTGACTCAGCGCATCAACTCCGATGGCTTCTGCGGTGACGAACTGCGGCCCACTGGCCAGGTGACGCGTGTCGTCGTCTACGGCGATTCATTCATTCACGCCTTCTACAGCAGGCAGGAGGAAACGTTCACGTCCCAACTGCGTGCGTTGCTGGCCGAGCGCCTGGGCAGAGCGGTGGAGGTTGTGAACGCCGGCGTGAGCTCCTACGGGCCCGACCAGGTCAGCTTGAAGATGGAGGACGAATTGCCCCGGCTCCGTCCCGATCTCGTCGTCGTGGCGATCTTCGTGGGTAATGACTACGGGGACCTCATGCGCAACAAGCTCTTCCGGCTCGGAGCGGACGGCGAACTCGTCGAGAGCCCGTGGAAGCTTGATCCCAAGGTGCGTGTGCGGCTGGACCTCAGCCAGCAGGAGTCGATCCTCAAGCGCATCCTGGGGGTTGTGTTCGGCTCCAAGCCCCCACTTCAGCCGTACGAGGACATGGGATTCCTGCTCGCGGAGGCCGAGCGCGAGTACCAGAGCTTCGTCGTCGAGCGCAACAACGTCATCACCAACACCCATCAGGACTACTACAGCGCGAACGTCAGCCTGACGCCCGGAAGCGCGTCCGCCCAATACGAAGTCGCGCTGATGCGAGCCGTGGTCCGCCGCGTTCGCGACGTGGCAGCTCGCAGCGCCGTGCCCCTCGCCTTCCTCGTCATTCCGCACCCATTCGACGTAACGGACCACTATGACGGGTGGCGAGTCGACCGCGAGCGGTTCCCCGACTACGACGGCCGCAATCAGAGCGCAGCGCTCGAAGACATGCTCCGAACCCTGGCCGTGCCCTTCGTGAGCCTCTACGACGTCTATCGCGCGAAGGACGCGAACTCGCTCTACTTCCACGGTGGCGACGACCACTGGAACGCCGCTGGCCAACGGCTCGCCGCGGAGGTGATGGCCGACTACCTGCTCGCACGAGGTCTGCCTGGCTCCGGGAAAGCAGCGGCGGTCGAGCCCAAGTAGAGCTCCGAGGTGGAAGCTCTTTCGTAGTCGAAACCGGCCGGTGGCGCGCCGAACACCGTTTCACGCTGGTTGGCATCAGCAGGAGCGGCGCTGGATTTGGCCGCACCCGTGGCGATGGTATGCTTCCGGGAGTACGCCTGCCGGGTGCCGGACGCATTCGACCACCGATCGGGAAAGACCTTGCTCTCAGTGATTCTCTCCTCCGCGGGCCGCGCAGTGATCGCTGCCGTCCTGCTCTTGGCCGCGCTGCCCGCCTGCACCTCCGCCGGCACACCCATCCCGGACATCGCGGCCGAGATCAACGCCACGCGGCAGGCCGGGCCCATGCGCTTCGTGCCCGGGGATCGAATCTCGCTGCGCTTCGGGAGCAATGCGCCCCTCGACCAGCGCCTGGACGTCCGGCCCGATGGGAAGGCCTCCTTCTTGATGGTGGGCGAGATGGCCGTGGCGGGCAAGACGGTGGACGAGCTGACGAGGGAGCTGACCGCGGCCTACACGGTGAAGCTGACCACGCCCGATCTGAGCGTGAACCTCGACACGAGCACCCAAGCCACGCAGCTCGACTATCCGCGGCGGATCTTCGTCCTGGGCGAGGTCACGCAGCCGGGTGCCTTTCCCTACAACGGCGAGGACATCACGATCCCGAAGGCCCTCGCGGCGGCGCGCGGATTCGACAAGACCTCTGCCGCGTTGAAGGCCATGCTGCTGGTGCGCTATGTGGCGAAGGAGAACGGCTACCGTGGCTGGAAGATCGACGCCGAACCCGAGTTCTGGGGCTCGCCGAGCCAGGTCTTCCTGCAGCCCGGTGACGTGCTCTACGTACCCAACACGACCATCGACAAGGTCGACATCTGGGTCGACAAGTACATCCGCCAGCTGATCCCGTTCCCCTATCTCAGCTACTACATCGTGAACGAGCCGCCTCCGGCCAACTGAGGTTTCCGTGGACGAGTACATGATCGAGTCGCCCGTAGAAGCAGCCCAAGCGCCCATCGACCCTCGGCACGCTCTGCTCTTGCCGCTGTGGCGCGGACGCTACATCCTGCTCGCCGCCGTCTTGCTCGGGATCGTGGGCGGGATCTTCGCCGGAGTCACGCGCCCGAATGCCTACCGGTCGTTCGGCAAGTTGATGCTCCGCGCGGGTCAGCGCGAGGAGACCACGCCCGAGACGTCGATCACGGGCGGCAGCGCCGGCTTCGGCATGGGCAATCGCAATGTCGTGAACGACGAGCTGCACCTGCTCAGCGCCCCGCAGGTCTTCGAGGAGGTGGCCCGCATCCTCACTCCGGCCGAGGTCTTCCGGCCGTATGACCCGAGCGCGATGGACGACGAGAGCACGTCCGGCCTGATGTCCCTTTTCCACCGTTGGCAGTCCTGGTGGTTCCGCGGCGCGCCCGACCTGGGCGATCGCCCGGATCACACCATCGACGAATGCGAGGATTGCCGCCACCTGGCTGCGATGGCGCTGGCCCGGAACGTGTTCCTCCAGCCTGAGCCGGGATCGAGCGTGATCACCGTCTCGTACGCAACCCACGACCCCCGGCTGGCTCAGAAGGTGGTCTCGACCTTCATCGAGGCTGCCATCACCCAGCACCGCAAGATCTACGAGTCGAGCGTCGCGCTCGAGTTCCTCAATGGGAAGGTGGAGAATGCGCTGAAGAATCTGACCGCCGCTGAGGACGAGTTCACGAATTTCAAGACCGGATGCGGAGTCTTCGATTTCGAGAACCAGCAGCGGACACTCATCACGGAGATCCAGACGCTCGAGAACCAGACGGCGCAGGACCAGCAGCGCCTCGAGGTGCTGCGCGACAATACGGAGAATCTCGCCGCGCTGGTCGCGAGCCTTCCGGAGACGATAGAGCATCGGATCCTGACCAACCCGCAGCTCAATCCCGAACTCACGCGTCTGCGGGACCGCCTCGACACGCTCCGGGACAGCCTTGCCGCGCTCGAGGGGCGCGATAGCGGGACGAGCCAGGAGCGCGATCGCGAACGCAACCGGCTCACACAGGCGATCGAGCTCACCAAGCAGGCCCTGCAAGAGCAACCCGAGACCGTCGACGGCGGACCGTCGATCCAGAATATCTCGAACCCTGAACTCGGGGCGCGGAAGACGCAACTAGCCGACCTGAAAATCGAACTAGACGGGCTGGAAAATGCGGCCACGATCCGCAAGGGGCAGTTGGAGGATGCGAGGAAGCGCATGATCGACATGGCGCAGTGCGGGCCGAGATTCCAGTTGCTAGCGGCGAAGTCGTCTGAGGCTCGCAAGACCTACGATGGTTTCCGCTCGCAGCACGAGCGCACCAGCTTGATGGGTTCGATGGACCAGTTCGAGATGAGCAACCTGCGGCGCATCCAGGCGGCGACCCTGCCGATCGAGAAGGAGGGGCCGATGCGCAGCAAGCTCGTGCTCCTCGGCATCCTGTTGGGCGGAGTCGTGGGTTGCGTCGTGGCCTTCGCGCGGAACATGTTCGATCGCCGCTTGCACGACGCCTTCGAGGTCGAGAAGCTCCTGGGCACGAACGTGCTCGCGGTCATTTCACAGCCCAAGCCCGAGTCGAAGGGCCCGCGCGCCCGGCGACACGCAGCCTTGTGAGTGCCGCATGAGCGAGATGTCGCCCCGGACGACTGGCAGCCTCGCCGCCCTGGACGCGCTCGGAGCTACCGCCGAGTCCCTCTGGTCTCGCATCGCGCCGGGCCGCTCACCGGGCGCACTGCGCAGGATCCTGTTCGTCGGTCCCGACGCAGGAGCCGGGACGTCCACGGTCGCGTGTTCCGCGGCGGCCGGACTCGCCCGGAACCTCCGGGCCAATGTGATGCTGGTGGAAGTCGGGGCCGGCAACTCCACGCTGGCCGGCCTCCTGGCTCTGCCCGAAGGGCCCGGGTTCCACGACCTTCTGTGCGCAAACGCATCGCTGAAAAGCTGCATACGGGGGTGCGGGCTCGAAGGACTGGGAGTGGTCACGGCCGGCAAGGGTGTGCTGCCGCCAGGCAGTCTCACATCGGACCATGCACGCAAGCTCTTCGAGCAACTCGGCGCTGGCCAGGACTACCTGCTGATCGACGTCCCGCCGATCCAGGCCCACCACGAATTGCTGCCCCTACTCCAGCATGTGGACGAGGCCGTGCTCGTATTCGAGGCGGAGCGCACGCAGCGCGATGAAGCCAAGGCATTGCTGGAGGTCGTCACGCGTGCCGGAGTCAAGGTCCTGGGCAGCGTCCTGAACGCTGCCTGAGTCCCCTTCGCCAGTCTCAGGTCGCCTGCGAGCTCACGGCGTCCTCGCGCAGCGCCGGATTCTCGACGTCACGCACCTCGAACCCGGTCGCGAAGACGCTGTTGCGGAACGAGTCGCCGAGCATGTGCGGGGGATCGGTGTCGGGCTTGCCCTGGAGGATGCGTCGGACGCGCCAGAGTGCGAAGCCGATCAGGAATGCTGCATCGACCAGGGCAGCGTAGAACGCTCCGTAGCTCTTGAGGTAGAAGCGCCGACGCGCCTGGAACCAGTAGGTTGGCCTGCGCTTGATCATCCGGGCCGCGATTCCCGTGGACATGCCCTCGAGGTGCATGACGCGGCTCTCGGGCACGAACCAGGTCTCCCAGTTGGCGCGCTTGACGCGCAGGCAGATGTCGATGTCGTCGAAGTAGGTGTAGAGGCCCTCGTCGAGCAGCCCGATCTCCTCGAGCATGCTGCGGCGCAGGATCATGCACGTGCCCGGCACCCAATCGACGACGGCCGAGGTCCTGGGCTTGGGCAACACGATCGACCAGGGCGACAGCAGCTTCGAGACCAGGCCCAGTCGCAGGCCCCTGTCGAATTCGGTTGCGATCCCGGGGAAGCGGAAGGGTGAACCGTGGACCACACCGTCCGGGCCGAACACGGTTCCGGCGGCGATTCCCGCCCGAGGATGCCCGTCCATGAACTCGACCAGCTTCTCGAGCGTGCCGTCCTGCACGATCGTGTCGGCGTTGAGCAGCAGCACGTACTCGGGCGGGTCGGCCGAGGCGAAGGCCGCCCGGATCACCACGTTGTTGCCGCCGCAGAAGCCGCGATTGGGACGGATCTCGCTCAGCTCGGCCCAGCTACCCCAGCCGTTCGACGCGATCGCGTCGCGGAGGCGTGCGAAAGCGTCGCCTCCGGTGCCGTTCTCGAGGACCGCGACTTTCGTGCCGCTCATGCGATCGGCGCGTCCCGCGAGCGAGCGCAGGCAGTCGACCGTCAGGTCGGTGACGCGGTAGTTCAGGATCACCACCAGGAGCTTCATTGGAGATGGGCCTTACGGTATCGTCGCTCCGCAGTGCAATTGAGCCAGCATACCCCGTGCTGGGCGAGCCTGGAACGACCATGGTGAAGAACGACCGATCGCAAGTGCCCGTTTTTGTCCTCTGCGGCGGCCTCGGCACGCGGCTGCGCGAGGAGACCGAGCTGCGGCCGAAGCCGATGGTGCCCGTCGGGAACCGCCCGATCCTCTGGCACGTCATGCACACGTACGCGCACCACGGTTTCCGCAAGTTCGTGCTGTGCCTCGGATACAAGGGCGAGTCGATCAAGTCGTACTTCCTGAACTATGCCTCGCTCAACAGCGACTTCACGGTCGAACTGCGCACCAACGACGTGAAGGTGCACTCGATCGACCACGAGCAGGACTGGGAGGTCACGCTGGCGGACACGGGCGAATTGACCATGACCGGTGCGCGCGTCGCGCGCGCCGCGGCCAAGTATCTGCGTGACGCCCCTGAATTCGCCGTGACCTACGGCGATGGCCTGACGGACGCGAACCTGGCGCAGGAATACCAGTTCCACCTCGATCAGCGCCGCGTCGGAACCGTGCTCGGGGTGCCGCCACCCTCGCGTTTCGGCGAGCTGAAGGTCGAGGGCACGAGCGTCGAGGAGTTCAGCGAGAAGCCGGACTTCGCCAACAACTGGATCAATGGCGGCTATTTCTTCTTCAAGCGCGAGTTCCTGCCCTACCTCTCGAGCGAGGAGAGCTGCATCCTCGAACGCGAGCCCCTCGTGCGCCTCGCGCGCGACGGCAAGCTCAGCATCTACCAGCACCGGGGTTTCTGGGGCTGCATGGACACGCAGCGCGATCGCGAGCAGCTGGAGAAGCTCTGGGCCTCGGGCAAGGCGCCCTGGGCCCACTGAGCGCGCTCAGGCGCGCTGCAGGCTGCTGTAGTACTCCGCGAACTCGTCCCAGGCGCGGCTCTCGTCGAAGCCCAGCGCCGCGGCGTCGGGCACGTCGGTGTTGATCCGCACGCGCGGCTCGGGGAACTCCGTCTGCTGCGCGAGCTGCACCGGGCAGGGGAGGCCCAGTCGCGGGCGCATCGCTTCCGCAACGCGCAGCGTGAACGCGCCCTGGCTCTCGACGTAGCCGCTCGGGTTGCGGCGCACGAATCCGGCCGCAGGCAGTTCGCTCGCGAAGCGCGCGTACTCCTTGGCGAGCAGCTGCACGTGGATGTTGTCGCGCACGTAGCTCGGGCTGGAGCAGGTCGGCGTCGTGCCCGCGAACCAGTTCTTCATCAGGTGCGCCGTGTAGCGCGGCTCCTCGAAGGGCCCGAAGGGGTTCGGGATCACGAACTTGCCCAGCGCGTGCCCGGCGCGCGCACAGTGGTAGCGGAAGACCTGCGCCGTGAGCGCCTTCGAGAGGCCGTAGGGCGAGAAATCGGGCAGGCCCTGCGAGCCCGCCCCTTCGCCGCCCTCGAAGACGCTGCCCGTGAGCAGGACGCGCGTGCCGCCGCCCTTGCCGAGCTGCGCCAGCACCGCGGCCAGGCTGCGCGTGTTGTTGGCCAGCGCCGCGACCGTGTCGAAATCCGGGCTCCGGTAGTTCGTCACGTCCGCCGCGTGGTGCGCCAGCAGGTCGAAGCGGCCCTGGCCCAGGAGCTCGAGGAAGCGCTCGTCACCGAACGAGAGGCCGTGCACGAGACGGCACTTGCCCGCCAGGGACGCTGCGCGCTTGCGGCGCGCGTCGTCCGGGTAGGCTTCGGCCGACTGGCGCAGCGTGGCAGTCACCTCGTGGCCCGCCGCGGCGAGCTCGCGCACGAACCAGGAGCCGGTGAACGAGCTGGCACCGGTGAAGAGGATCTTCATCTCAGGCGCCGAGGTGCCACTTGGGATCGAAGTCGCGTGCGTCGCGGTCCTTGTCCGAGAGCACGACCGGCTGGATGGGCCACTGGATGCCGAACTTGGGGTCGTTCCAGCGCGCGATGCGCTCCTGTTCGGGTCCGTAGAACTCGTCGACGAAGTAGACTGCCTCGGTCGCGTCCGTGAGCGTGACGAACCCGTGCGCGAAGCCCTTCGGGACGTACAGCATGCGCCGGTTCTCGGCCGTGAGTTCCGCGCCGAAGCTCTTGCAGAAGGTCGGCGAGCCCGGACGCAAGTCGACGATCGCATCGTAGAGCCCGCCGCGCACGCAGCGCACGAGCTTGGTCTCGGCCTTCGGCGGCAGCTGGTAGTGCATGCCGCGTAACGTGCCGCGCGTGGCGCTGAGAGAATTGTTGACCTGCACGAAGTGCGTCACGAGCTTGTGCGCCGCGAACTCCTTCTCGCAGAAGACGCGCGCGAAGAAGCCGCGCTCGTCGCCGCGCTTCTCGAGGTCGATCAGGTAGGCACCGGGGATCGGCGTCTCGGTGAAGATCATGACTTCAGGAGCTGCATTCGGTTCTTGAGCTTGCGCAGGCGCACGAACTGCTCGCCCTCGAAATCGGTCTTCGAGAACTTGTGGTCGACCATCTTCTTGTGCAGCTCTTCCATGCCGCTGGCGAGATCGTACTGCAGCTTGAAGTCCGGCAGCACGCGGCCCAGCATCTCGAACTTCACGCGGTAGTTGCGCGGATCCGCGCCGACTTCGCCGGTGTAGGTGATCTTGGCCTTGGGCACCAGGCGCTCGACCTGGTTGCCGACGTCGCGCACCTGGAAGTTCTCCTTGTTCGCGCCGACGTTCACGGCCTTGTTGTGCACGGCCGCGCGCGGCGCCTTGGCGAAAGCCACGAAGGCGCGCGCGATGTCGCGGCAGTGGATCAGCGGCCGCCAGGGCGAGCCATCCGACTGGATGCGGATCTCGCCGTAGGAGAGGGCCGATCCGATCAGGTTGTTGACCACCAGGTCGATGCGCAGCATCGGCGAATGGCCGTAGGCGGTCGAATTGCGCAGGAAGACCGGGCTGAAGTGCTCATCGGCCAGCTTCGAGACCTCGATCTCCGTCTCGATCTTCGATTGCGCATAGGCCGTCAACGGCTGGAGCGGATCGCTCTCGTCGAGGTCGAGCTTGACGCCCTTGCCGTAGACCGAGCAGCTGCCCGCGAACAGGTAGCGCGGCACTCCGACCTGCTTGGCGAGCTTCGCCAGGCGCACGGAGGCGTCGCGATTGACGTCCAGCGTCAGGGAGCCGTCGAGGGCGCCCATGGGGTCGTTCGAGAGCGCGGCCAAGTGCATGATCGCGTCGCAGCCCTGGATGTCCGCGGCCTCGATCTTGCGCGTGTCCTTGACCAGCTCCTTGTCGGGCCGCACGACGGGTTCCCAGGCGCAGCCGTCGAAGAGCCCGAGATCGCAGCCGACGACGTGGTGACCTTCCTGCTTCAGGACGTCGACCAGATGGCTGCCGATGTAGCCCTTGTGACCAGTGACGAAGACCTTCATGCCGCTTTCTAGTGCCTTTCGTCGCGCCGCCTGGAAATCACTCGTAGGGAAACCGGGATCATAGCGGGCCCCAGGAGGACTTGGCCAGCTGCCTATCGATCGACTCCGCGACGCGCAGCGCATTAGCAGCAATCGTCAGACTCGGGTTCGTCCCCCCACTGGAGGGGAAGAAGGATGCATCCGCGACAAAGAGGTTCTCGACGCCGTGCGCACGGTTGTCCCGATCCAGCACGCTCGTCGCGGGATCATTCCCGAAGCGGCAGGTGCCGCAGGTGTGCCCGGAGTTGATGTTGTTCTCGCCGGCGAGAACCATGATCCGGTGGTGCGGTGCGAGCGTCTCGGCCAGGCGCCTGCGAAAGAGGCGCGTGCGCTCGCGCAAGTCCTCGGTGTAGCGATACTCGAAGCGCATCCCGTTCCGCGCCTGAGGGTCCGGGAGCACGCGGTTCTCCGGATACGGCAGGTCTTCGATGATCGAGGCAAAGACCGTCGCACTGCGGAAGTACCGCGCCGCGATGAGGGCGATGGCGCGCAGGAACGGGCTGGCCAGCTTCTGTTGCCAGCCGGGTGCCTGCTGCATTCTCGTGCGCAGAAAATACAGGATGGCTCCCCAGCCAATGGCGATGCCGACGGACTGGAAGGTCCCCAGCTTCCGTCCATCCGAGACGTAGAAATCGTTCAGCGCCAGTGCCTTCTTCGGTCCGACAGCCGAGAGCGCACGCCTCGGCCGCACGAGGATGAAGTCGCTCGCGTGGAACATCAGGTTGCGCCCCACCATTCCCGAGGAATTCGCCAGCCCGTTCGGCCAGGCGGGCGAGCTGGAGTTCAGCAACAGGACGGGTGTCATCAACGCGCCCGCGGCGAGCACGACGATCCTGGCTCGAATGGACAATTCGGTGCCTCGCCAGCTGCAGTGAACTCGTTGCACTGCGCTCTTGTCCGCCTCCAATTTGATCACGGCGCAATCCGTCAGGATCCGTGCACCGTGCTGCTCGAGTGCTGGCATCAGGCAGATCCGCCCTGCGTCGTTCTTGCAGGCGCGCGGGCAGAGGACGCCGCCGCACTCCTCGCAGCCCGGGATGAACTCGTAGCCTGCATGGGCACGGTACGGATGCAGGCCGAGTTCGCGGAAGGACTCGAAGAAGTCCTGGTCGCGCGGGCTGAGGGGCGGCGGTGCGCGGAGCGAGGAGCTGGGATCCGGCTCCAGGGGGTCAGGCGTCCCGCGCACTCGATAGAGCTCCTCGGCCCGGCGGTAGTAGGGCACGAACTCCTCGTACGAGACGGGCCAGGACTCGGGCAACGTCGAGTCCGCGACCTCGGGATAGTTCGCGCGGGGCCTGAAGTCGAGCGGCGACAAGCGCTCGAGTTGTGCCGCATACAGGCCGGTCGAACCGCCTGAACCGCAACCCAGTGGCGCGAAGAACTCCGTCGGCCCGAAGGTGGTCTGTCCCTGGATCGGCAGAGGCCAGAGCCCGCGACGCAAGCGGCCCTCGGGGGCTTCGTCGGGCTGCAGGGGAATCTGGCCGTTCCCGCGGTCGGCGTCGCCGAACAGGAAATGCCCGCGTTCGAGGAAGAGCACGCGCCTACCGCGGCGTGCCAGCTCGTGGCCCACGGTCGAGCCACCCATGCCGGTGCCGACGACGACCACGTCCCAGAGCGTGTCCGCGGGCGAGTCCGGGGAATGCGGATTCGATAGGGCGTCGCGCTCGTTGTCGGGGGGGCCCATCTCGCTCGTGTTCGTATTCAGGATACCAGCGACCAGTCCTGGGTTACGAGCGCGAGCACGACGAGCAGCAGGTTCGTGAAGGCGTGCGCGACGATGCAATCGATGAGCTGCCCGCGGCGCATGTAGGCGTATCCGAAGACCACTCCGGCGACCGTCGCGGAGACCCAGTGCGGGTGCAGGACGCCGAAGATCAGCGCGGAGATCGCCCAGGCGAGGAACGAGACCTGGCCCGCCCTCACGCCCTCGAACTCCATCGCGGTCAGGCGCCGCATCAGGTAGCCGCGGAACGCGAGCTCCTCTACGAGCGGAACGACGCAGACGAAGCCCGCGATCTGGATCAGCAACCGGGCGCCTTCAGGGACTTGCACCTGCGAGGTGGGCGGCGCTCCGCGGAGGGCATCGAGTTCGGGGATCCCGAGCCAGAGCGCGCAGACGACCGCGCCGAGGAGCAGCGGAGCAGCCCAGCCCTTCGGAAACGTGATCGGGTAGCTGCGGCGGAAGAACCAAAGGGCGCAAGCGGGCGCGATCACCTTCAGGGGTTGCAGCGCGCGCCCCCCTTCGTCGAAGGCGCTGATGACCATTCCGAACGCCACGGTGAGCAGCAAGGGTGTCAGGTAGGCGGCCGTCGCGTCCGGTTCGTGCGAACCCTGCTCGCGCTCGTCGACCGCAGCGAAGAAGTTCATTCGGTTCGAGAGCACGACCAGGCCCAGCGCGGCGAGACAGAAGGCGAAGGTTCCGGCAAGCGAGTGGAAGCCGCCCTTGGCGACGTCCACGGAGACGTGCGCGCCGATCAGCAAGAGGGACACGAGACGCACGACGTTCAGCAGCCAGACGCCCGCGATGCCGATCAGGGGCAGGAGCAGGAGCTGCGGTGAGCGCAGGCGCCGGCGAAAGAGCCACACGTAGCTGATCGAGAACACGGCCATCAGGCCCATGCCCTCGAAACCCGAGCACTGGGGCGCGACGACGACCCAGAAGCCCGGGGTGCGGAGTTCGAACGTGGCAACGTCGACCGAGTAGTCGGACTCGAAGAGGCCGAGCAGCTTGTCCGCGAGCCAGAGCGTCGACGTCCGCAGCGGCTGGCTGAGCTGGTTCTCGGCGAACTGCCCCGCCCACCAGGCCGTCAGGCCCAGGACGCAGACGCCGACCAGGACGCCGGCGCGTCTCGACAGTCCCTTGCGAAGCTCCGGAAGCGGCAGGAAGAAGAGGACTCCGAGCAGCGCGGTGACCAGCGCAAGCGCGGCCCACAGCGCCAGCGCCAGCAACGGATGCTCGACGCCCGCGAGGTGCTCTTCGAAGATTCCTTCCGTCGAGAACTCGAGCAGGACGAATGCGCCGATCTGGGCGAGGATCAGACCGATGAGGCTCGCGCGCGAGCGGGGTGCGTAGGAAGCTTGCGGGGGCTCCTGGGTTGCGTCCATCCTTCGGAACAGCAGCAGGATGGTCAGGACCGCCAGCCCGATCTGAGGCAAGACGCCCGCGAGCTTCATCACCCGCACCCAGGTCTGGTCGGACTCGGGCAACGTGGCCGTCGTGAAGCGGCTGACGAGCCAGATGAACTCGCCGAGCAGCAAGAATCCGGCGAGGACCCGTCCTAGCCTGCGTGCATGAGCGGAGGAACGGGGCATCTCGCAGCCGTCGAAGCAGGCACTCTATCCCTGTCCAGCCGACTCGACAAACGCCTCCGCGGCTCACGGCGTTCGCAGAGAACTCGAACAGGTTTCAGACCTCAGCACGCCTCCGGCGTGGACGCTGACGAGGATGCGATTCAGGTGGCAGCCCGACTTCCTTCGGTTGGCGAACGATGCGCTCATGCCTCACGTCACACCCTCGCATGCGCCTGACGTCGTGCTCGTCCAGCACTCAACGCCCGAAGAGCACCTGGTCGCGCGCATCGACCGAGTACCAGCCCTCGTCCGTGAGGAACTACGGTGTCAGCAGGCCGGACGGATCCGCATCGAGCGCGAAGAAGGCAGCAGAACGACGAGCGTAGTCGCCCCGGCGCCATAGGGGCAAGCGAACCGAACTCGACAACACCCGCCTGGGCGGGCAGCTGATGTGGTCTCAGGCCTTTGCGGCCCGACGACGACGACGGCTCATCACGATCAGGAGGCCACCGATGACGAGCACCGCGGCGCTCACGAGGAGGGCCGGGTTGATCTCGGGGGCTGAGAGCTTCCCGCCGCTCGTGCTGCCGGTTCCAGCACTGCCGGTCCTGGCACCCGACTGGAAGGCCCACGCGCTCGTTGCGGAGAAGAAGATCACTCCAGCTGAGAGCGACCGCTGGATGGCACTGCGGATGGACGAGTTCTGCTGATTCATGGAGTGTCCTGAGCTGACTGGGCCTGTCCCCTACTCCCGGGAAGCGTACCCCGAGGGCATGGGACCCGCCAGTCCCCGTTGTGTAGGAGTGTCCGAACTTGCCCGGAAAAGCCTTTCCTCGGTCGACTTTCCCCCTCCCGGAGCGCCGTCGGGAGCGATGCGGACCGTTCCCGGCTATCCGGCGCGCTTGAAGAGATCGAGGAACCGGTCCTGGTAGCGCCCGAAAACGCCCAGCCGGTCGAGTTCGGCCTTCAATTCGAGGGCCTTGGCGCGGTCCAGGGTAGCGTCGCGGAACAGGGATTCGATGTGCTGCTCCTCGAGCGGCGAGAGGGCCCCTTCCCGCGCCGGCCAGTCCTCGACGTGCTCCTTCAACGCCATCAGTTGGCGCTCGACCTCCACGCCCTGTCGCTCGAGCGGACCGAGGTCGATCGAGACGCGGACGAGGCGGGAGAACAGGCGCAACACGGCCGCCGCGCTCTTGGGGTTGGGGACCGTGCCGGCGAAGAACGGGATCTCCCCCAGGACGCAGGCGCCGCCCAGCCCGAATTCAGCCGCGACGCCGAGAAAGAACCCGTTCATCCCGCCGATCTCGCCGCCGTGGAGCAGCTCCGCACCCTGTTCGCACAGTGGCGCGAGGAGCTGCGTGTCGGTTGCCGCGGCGAACACCCGGGTCGGCGCCGCCGGCGAGGCCGTCGTGGCCAGAGCGGCGAAAGTGAAGGCGCGCGTGATCCCGATCTCGCGCGCCTTCACCAGCAACTGCTCGCAGTAGCGCCGCTCGCCGAAGGCCGGCTGGCTTTCGGCAAGCAGCACGACGAGGTCGCGCGGAGCATCGGGGATGCGCGCCTCGAGCAGCAGCGTGCGCGGACGGCGCAGCGGCTGAAGGACCCCTTCGCGCACCTGGACGCCCGATGCGGTGAAGTGCTCGCCGACGGCCAACTCGACCATCGGGCGAGCATCCAACGCCTGGGCCAGGTAGCTCGCGGAGAGCTGGGCCACCGCGCCCATGCCGGGCCAGGCGGCCACGAGCCAGGGATCGCGCAGCTCGCCCACGCCATCCGCCCCCGAAGGCTAGCCAGCCTTGACCGCGATCTTCGCGGCGTGCGTCGGCTCCGTCTTCGGGATCACGATTTCGAGAATGCCCTTCTTGCAGGTCGCCGACAGCGCGTTGGCGTCGACGAGCGCGTTCTCGGGCAACTCGTACGAACGCTGGAAGGCTCCGTACTGCGACTCGACCGAGCGGAACTCCTTGCCTTTCTTCTCTTCCTCCCACTTGCGCTCGCCCGAGATCATCAGCGTCCGACCCATGAGCTGCACCTGGATGTCCTTCTCCGACATGCCGGGCAGTTCCAGGCTCAGGCACCAGGACTTCTCGGTCTCGGCCACGTTGAGCGGAGGGATGATCTCGCGCGTGAACGCGGCCGGAAGGCGCGACTCGGGCAGTTCTCCGAAGAAGCGATTGACCAATGCATCCATCTCGCCGCGCAGGTCGACCAACTCGCCCCGCGGCCGCCAAGGAATCAGTTTCATGATTGTTGCTCCTCTGGGCAGGCGCGCGACATGCGTGACCTGCACTGGACATGTCTTAGGTCAACTGGCCGCGCGTCGCTGCGCCGAGAAGGGGGTAGCAGCGCCTGGCCATGTGGGCAGGCAACTACGCACCCCGCCCCGGCACCGCGTACGATGCGTCTACCCACACCCAGGAGTCCCGATGTTCCGACCGCTCTCGCTGTTCCTCGCCGCCTCCGTCCTGCTCGCCGCCGCGCCCGCCACGCCGCCGAACGACACACTCGAGCAGGCCATGAAGCAGATGTCCGAGTCGCTCAAGACGCTCGAAAAGGGCGTCACGGCCGAGAACCACGTCGCGGCGCTGGACGAGCTCTCCAAGTTCGAAGCGGCACTGATCACGGCCAAGGCACAGGTGCCCGACTCGGCTGCCAAGGTCGAGGAGAAGAAGCGCGGGGCCTACGAGGCCGACTTCCGCAAGACGCTGGTCGCGACGCTCAAGCTCGCGCTCGACGCCGAGACCGCGATCGCGGACGGCAAGTACAAGGATGCCGACGGCCTGATCCGCAACAAGCTCGCGGCCCAGAAGTCGGCCGGGCACTCGAAGTTCAAGCCCCAGGGGAAGTAGCCACGGCGCGGCGCTCGTAGAGCGACTCCGCGGACCAGTAGGCGAAGAGCAGCAGCGCGAGCAGGTAGGCGCCCCAGGAGAGATCCGTCTTCACGAACGCGCTGCCCTCGACCAGGAAGATCCCCAGCGCCAGCGCGAAGACGTCGAGCATCTCCCAATGCCGCAGCACGGACAGGAAGCGCCGCGTGCGCTCGGCCGGGAGCCCGCGTTTCAGGCGCCCGATCACGTGGATCGTCAGCAGTCCGCCCCCGACCGGCGCCACGACGAGGAAGAGCGCGATCACGATCGCGAGCTCGCGCGCGCCGGTTTCCCACAGCCCCGCGATCGCGATCGCGATCGACACCGGATGGTCATCGAGGAGCCAGTCGTCGATCTCGAGGAATGGCACCAGCAGCGCACCGGCGAGCAGGATCAGCAGCACCCACTGCCAGTAGAGGAGCTTGCGCAGCACGGCGGCTTCCGGGGTCTTGCGCGGGGGCTCCGAGCCCAGCCGTGCCTGCATCAAGGCGCTCGTGATCATGCTCAACGAGATCGCGCAAGTGAAGCACAACACTCCGATGCGCGAGTTCGCTTTGACCAGCAGCTGGTCGTTGGCCAGCGCGAGCATCAGGCAGACCAGGAAGACGTCCAGCATCGACCACTTGCCGAAGCGCTCCACGAAACCGAGCCAGGAGCGACCGCGGCCGGTCACGATGGCGGCCATTACGAACAGCTTGATGAAGGGGAACACGACCGAGAACGCGACGACGATCACGGCCAGCACGTAGAGCTTCGATTCCCAGAGCATCTGCACCGAGCGCGGAAGGCTGTAGGTGTGCGTCGAGGCGAGCCCGCGCTTCATGTCCATGAAGGGCAACAGCACCGCCGCCACGTTGAGGACGAAGGCGAAGAGGATCAGCCAGGGTGCCGGGTGGCCGCGCCACTCGGGCGCGATCGTGAACGGAAGGCGCAGGCGCACGCGCCCAGCCTACGATTCACTCCTGCGAATGCCAGGAGGTCGGCTCAGTGCATGAAGCTCTTCGCCGCCGCGAGCGCGCTGTCGAAGAACGGCCGCGGCCAGATGCCGATCAGCACGACTCCCGCGCTGCTCACGATCAGCGCGAGGCGCAGCGGCACGCCGATCACGACCGGCTGCTGCCCCTCGGCCGCGTCTTCGAGGTACAGGCTGCGCGCGACGCGCAGGTAGTAGTAGACCCCCATCACGGCCAGGCCCGCGCCGAGCAGCACGAGCCAGTACAGCCCCGCATTCCAGGCCGCCATGAAGATGCCCATCTTGGCCCAGAAGCCCGCGACGAACGGGATCCCGCCCAGCGAGAGCAGGAAGACCAGCATCGCCAGGCCGAGCGCCGGATTGCGGCGCGCCAGACCGCGGTAGGACGCGAGATCGTCCGATCCGCTCGAAGCGCCCACGGCCGCGACGACCGCGAAGGCGCCGACGTTCGTGAAGAGATAGGCCGCGAGATAGAAGAGCAGCATGCCGACGCCCTCCCCGCTCTGCGCCAGCAGGCCGATCATCATGTAGCCGATCTGCGCGATGCCGCTGTAGGCCAGCAGGCGCTTGATGTTCGACTGCGTCAGCGCGAGCACGTTGCCGACGACCAGCGTCAGCACGCACAGGGCCAGCAGCGCCGGCTGGTAGCGGTCCGCGAGCGGGACGAAGGCCTCGAGGTACAGGCGCACCAGCACCGCGAAGCCCGCGGCCTTGGGCGCGACGGCCAGGAAGCCGACGAAGGGCGTCGCGGCGCCCTCGTAGGTGTCGGGCACCCACATGTGGAAGGGCACCGCGCCGATCTTGAAAGCGAGTCCCGCGAGCGTCGCGCACAGGCCCAGCACGAGCAGGCTCGAGTGCGTGCCCGCCGCGCGCAGCGCGATCTCCGGCAGCATCGTCGTGCCCGTCGCGCCGTACACGAGCGAGAGCCCGTAGAGCGTGATCGCGAGGCTGGTCGCGCCTACGAGGTAGAACTTGAGCGCGCCCTCGCCCGCGAGCTTGTCGGACTTGGTGAAGGCCGTCAGCACGTAGAGCGGCAGGCTCATCAGCTCGAAGCTGACGACGATCAGCAGCAGCTCGCGCGCCGAGGCCAGGATCGACATGCCCAGCAGCGAGAGCAGGATCAGCAGGTAGTACTCGCCCTGGCGGCGCGCGAAACCGCGCTCGGCCGGATCGAGCGCGATCAGCATCGCCAGCGCACCGGCGCCCAGGAACACGCGCTTGAACCACAGCGCCAGGGGGTCGAGCACGAAGGCCCCGCCGAAGGCATCGCCGCGCAGGTCGAGCACGAAGGTCGTGACCAGGATCACGACCAGGCCGGCGCAGGCCAGGTGTCCGAGGCCGCGCTTCTCCTCGCTCGGCATGAGCAGGTCGGCCGCGAACACGAGCAGCGCCAGGGCCGCGAGCGACAGATCGATCAGCAGGGGGTCCATCGCGGTCGCTCAGTGCGGGAGGAGGCCGGTCAGCCGCGGGAGGAACGTCATGGTCGTGGGATCGATGGCATCGAGCGCCAGCCTGGGCCAGATCCCGAAGAGCAGGATCATCGCGCCGAGCAGGATCAGCGCGACCCACTCCGGCCCGCGCGCGTCGGAGAGGTGCGGGAACTCGGCGGTCTTCGGCGGGCCCCAGAAGATCATGCGCGCGGCGCGCAGCACGTAGATCGCGGTGAAGAACGCTCCCAGCACCGCCGGCATCATCCACAGCGCGTGGTTCGACTCGTAGGCCCCGAGGAAGACCAGGAACTCGGCCACGAACCCGGCCGTGCCCGGCAGCCCCAGGCTCGAGAGTCCCGCAAGCGTGAAACACACGGCGATGCCGGGCATCGCCTTCGCGAAGCCGCCCATCGCGGGGATGTCGCGCGTGTGCGCGCGCTCGTAGACCAGCCCCACGAGCGCGAAGAACATCCCGGTCATGATCCCGTGCGCGAACATCTGGAACACGCCGCCGTTCCAGCCGTTGACGGTCATCGTCGCCGCGCCCAGCAGCACGACGCCCATGTGCGAGACGCTCGAGTAGGCGATCACGTACTTGAGGTCGGTCTGCGCCATCGCGGAGAGCGCGCCGTAGACCACGTTGAGCGCAGCGATCGCGCCGACCCACGGCGCCCAGGCCTGCGCGCCCTCGGGCAGCAGCACCATCCCGATGCGGATCACGCCGTAGGCGCCGAGCTTCATCAGCACGCCGGCGTGCAGCATCGAGACCGCGGTCGGCGCCGAGGCGTGGCCGTCGGGCGACCAGGTGTGGAAGGGCCAGACGCCGGCCAGGCTGCCGAAGCCGATCCACAAGAGCGGGAAGGCCCACATCTGCAGCCCGCGCGGGAAGTGCTCGCGCGCCAGGTTCTCCATGTTGAAGTCGAAGGTGCCGCCGCCGGCGCCGGCCATGGCCAGGATGCCGACCAGGATCAGCGCCGAGCCGCCGAGCAGCATCAGCGTCAGCTTCATCGCCGCGTACTCGCGGCCGCCGACGTCGAACCTGGCGATGATGCGCGCCAGCGGACCGCGCGGCGGGATGCGCTTCGAGCTGCCCCAGATGCCGATCAGGAGGTACATCGGCAGCACGGCGATCTCGTAGAACAGGAACAGCAGGAACAGGTCGAGGCAGACGAAGACGCCGAACACGCCCGTCGAGAGCACCAGCAGCAGCACGTAGAACTCGCGCTCGCGCTTCTCGATCGTCCAGCTGGCCCAGCAGCCCGCGAAGAGGATGATCCCGGTCAGGAGCAGCAGCACGGAGCTCCAGCCGTCCGCGTAGAGCGCGTAGCTGATGCCGAGCTTGGGGACGAGGGTCAGCGTCTCGCGCAGCGGATCGCCGGCGAGGAAGTGCTTGAGCGCGACGATGCTCAGCCCGAGCGACAGCCCGGCGGCGGCGATGCTCGTGACGCGGATCGAGATGCGCGAGCGCTCCGGCAGCACCATCAGCACGATGGCGGCGAGCAGCGGGGTGAAGACGATCAGCGAGAGGATCGGCACGGCTCAGGTTCCCCACACGCCCCAGGCGACCAGGGCCAGAAGTCCGAGGAACAGCGCCAGCACGTAGTCCTGCGCGAAGCCGGTCTGCGTGCGCCGCAGCGCGCTGCCGGCGCGCTCGCCGGCCCAGGCGACGAGGTTCATCACGCCGTCGACGATGTAGCGGTCGAAGAAGCTCACGATCGCGGCGAGCACGAAGAGCACGTGCTTCCAGCCGACGACGTAGAGCTGATCGACCAGGGAGCTGCGCGCAGCCTGGAGCACCGCGGGCGGCAGCGCGTCGATCGCGGGCTGCTTCTTCCCGTGCAGCACCCACGCCAGGCCCAGGCCCGCGATGGCCAGCGCCACGCCGAGGTAGGCGATCGGCGAGAAGTGCAGTTCCGCCGGCTGCCGGATCATGCGGCCGAAGCTCCAGAGGAAGTTGCCCGAGACGATCGCCAGCAGCGCGAGCACGAGCATCGGGCCGCGCATCGACCATCCCGACTCGTGCGGGTGCCGTGCGGAGTCGCTGCGCGCCTCGCCGCGGAAGGCCAGCAGGAACGCGCGGCCCATGTAGTAGGGCGTCATGAACGTGGTCGCCAGGACGAGCACGAGTGCGACGGGCTGTTCCTCGAGCGACGCCAGGATCAGTTCCTTCGAGAAGAAGCCCGAGAGCGGCGGGATGCCGGCCAGTGCGAGCACGCCGACGGCGAAGAAGATCCCCGTCCAGCGCATGCCGCGCCCCAGGCCGCCCATCAGTCGCAGGTCGTTCGTGTGCACGGCGTGGATCGCGCTGCCCGCGGCGAGGAACAGCAGCGCCTTGAAGAACGCGTGCGTCATCAGGTGGAAGTACCCTGCCATCACCGAGCCCGCCCCGATCGCCGCGACCATCAGGCCCAGCTGCGAGCAGGTCGAGTAGGCCAGCACGCGCTTGATGTCGTGCTGCACAGCGCCCTGGATGGCCGCGAAGACCGCCGTGAACGCGCCCACGTAGAGCACGACCGAGCTCACCACGGGCGATGCGACGAAGAGGAAGGAGGTCGAGACCAGCAGGTACACGCCCGCGGCGACCATCGTGGCCGCATGCAGCAGCGCGGAGACCGGCGTCGGGCCTTCCATCGCGTCCGGGAGCCAGACGTGCAGCGGGAACTGCGCCGACTTGCTCGCGACGCCGCAGAAGAGCAGCGCCGGCAGGAGCCACGCGCCCGATTCGAGCGGGCCGCGCTCGAGCGTGCGCGCGATCGTGGCGAGATCGAAGCTCTGGTATTGCACCCAGGCGACGAGCAGGCCGATCAGGAAGCCCACGTCGCCGAGCTTGGTGATCCAGAAGGCCTTGAGCGCCGCGCGGCCCGCCGTGGGCCGCTCGTAGTAGTAGCCGATCAGGAGGAAGCTGCAGAGACCGATGAGCTCATAGAAGCAGAACAGCTGCAGCAGGTTCGGCGAGAGCACGAAACCCTGCATCGAGAACAGGAACAGCGACTGCCACGTGAAGTAGCGACCGCGCTGGCCCGAGCCCTCGTCCGAGAGGTAGCCGACCGAGTAGATCTGCACCATCAGCGCCACCGTGCCGACCATCACCAGCATCGGTCCGCTGATGCCGCTGAACGACAGGCCGACCTCGGCCAGCGTGCGGCCGCCGACCTGCAGCCAGGGGAGCTTGAGCACGAACGGCGCGCTCGTGTGCGGCAGGAGAGCCAGCGCGCAGCACAGCGAAGCGGCCGCGGCTGCGATCGAGATCGCGGCCGCGAGACCACCCCGGCGCCCGATCGGCCGCACGAGGCCGATCAGCGCCGCCGCCGCGACCGGCAGGACCGGGATCGCGAGTGCCAGGCTGTGGACGTTCATCGGCGGGGGGGCCTCATCCGCGCAGATCCGTTGCCTCTCCGACGTCGATCGTGCGCCGCTGGCGCGCCATCAGGATCACCAGCGCCAGGCCGACCGCCACTTCGGCGACCGTCAACGCGATCGCGAACAGCGCGAAGACCTGGCCCGTCGCGCCGCCGTGCACGCGCGAGAAGGCGACCAGGTTGATGTTGACCGCGTTGGCCATGAGCTCGATCGAGAGCAGGATGGCGATCGCGTTGCGGCGCGTCAGCAGGCCGAAGACGCCGATCGAGAAGAGCAGCGCGGCGAGCAGCAGGCAGAATTGGACGTCGCTCAAGGGTCCTCCCGTCGCGCGATCGTGAGCGCTGCGATCATGGCCGCCACGAGCAGCACTGAGAGCACTTCGAAGGGCAGCACGTACTCGACCAGGAACGAGCGTCCGATCTCGGCCGCGTCCACGACCGGCAGGTCGCGCGGGATCGAGAGCTCGGTCTGCAGCAGCACGCCGCAGAGCAGCGCCGCGACAGCCAGGGCCACGACCGCGCCGCGTCCCTGCTTGGCGCTGCCGTGCAGGATCGGCCCGCCCTCCATGCGCGAGCTGAGCATCACGGCGAAGATCGCCAGCGTGATCACGCCGCCCGCGTAGAGCAGGATCTGCGCGCCGGCCAGGAAGCCCGCGCACAGGCGCGCGTACACACCGGCCGTCGCGACCAGCACGAGCGCCAGCCAGAGCACGCTGTGCACGAGGTTCTTCGAGAGCACCGTGCCCAGGGCTCCGCCCAGCACCACGAGCGCCAGCACGCTCATCCCGAGGATCTCGAGCGCGCTCACGCGGACGGCTCCGGTGCGGGTGAGGCGGCGGGTGCCGCGGCGGGGCCCTGCGCGTGGCTGGCGATCATGGTCGAGCCGATCGCCGGCGCGTGCGGCAACGTTTCGTTGGCGTACAGGCGCTTCATGGTCAGGAACAGGTCCTCGCGCACGAAGCCGGGCTCGTTCGGCACGCGGCACATCACGATCGCGTCCACGGGGCAGACCTGCACGCACAGCTCGCAGACGATGCAGGCCTGCAGGTCGAGCGTGAAGTCGTCGGCGAAGCCGCGCTTCTTGCCCGTCACGGTCGACTCGCGCTTGGCGGCGTTGACCACGATCACTTCCGAGGGGCAGACCTTCTCGCACTTCTTGCAGCCGATGCAGGCCTCGTCGCCGTTCTCCTCGTGCAGCAAAGCGAAGGTCTGGCGGTAGCGCGGCGCGCGCGTGCGCGGCTCGAAGGGATGCATGGCCGTGATCGGTTTGCGGCCGAGGTTGCGGATGGTCGTGCGCAGCGCATCCCACAGGGGCATGTAGAGGCTCATGCGGGGGCCTCCTGCGAGAACCAGACCCACATTGCGGCCAGCACGACGACGCCCAGGCCGCTCGGCAGCAGGTACTTCCAGCACAGCGTCATCAGCTGGTCGCTGCGCAGGCGCACGTAGGTCCAGCGCACCCACAAGAGCAGCACCGAGACAACCGAGGTCTTGAGCAGGAACCAGAAGAGCTGCAGCGCGAGCACATCCGGCCCGGGTCCGTCGAAGCCGCCCAGGAAGAGCGTCGTGAAGAGCGCCGCGCCGACCAGGCTGTGCACGTACTCGCCCAGGTAGAACAACCCGAACTTCATCCCCGTGTATTCGGTCGAGATGCCCGAGACGAGCTCGCTCTCGGCCTCGGGGATATCGAAGGGGATGCGGTTGCCCTCGGCCAGCGAAGCCAGCACGAACAGGATCCCGCCCAGGAAGCCCGGACCGGGCGGCCAGAACGCGAACCAGTGCCCGCCCGCCTGCGCCGCGACGATCTCCGAGAGGTTCATCGAGCCCGCGAGGATCACGGGCACCAGCGCCGCCAGGACGAGCGGCACGCCGTAGGCGACGCTCTGCGCGATGGCGCGCATGCCGCCGATCAGCGCGTACTTGTTGTTCGAGCCCCAGCCCGCCATCCAGGTCGGCACGACGGTCATCGCGCCCGCGGCCAGGAAGAAGAGCACGCCCACGTCGAGGTCCGCGATCACCAGGCCCGAGGCGAGCGGCAGCACCGCCAGCGTGAGCAGCGCCACGAAGACCGCCAGCAGCGGCGCCAGGTTGAACAGCACGCGGTCGGCGTTGCGCGGAGTGATGTCCTCCTTGATCAGCAGCTTGAACGCATCCGCGATCGGCTGCAGGAGACCCTTGAACCCGACGTGCTCGGGTCCGATGCGGCCCTGCATCCGTCCGGCGAACCTGCGCTCGAACCAGATGAAGTAGGACGTCACGCCCATGAGCGCGGAGCAGATCACGAGCCCCAGGATCAGCGCATGCAGCACCGGGCTGTCGAAGAGCATCTTCACCGGTCCGCCTCCCCCATGATCGGGTCGAGGCTGCCGAGGATCACGACCACGTCGGGGATCGTCACCCCGGGCAAGAGGTAGGGCAGCGCGGAGAGCGCGTGGTAGGAGGGCGGGCGCAGCTTGCAGCGGTAGGGCTTGGTCGAACCGTCGCTGACGACCCATGCGCCGAGCTCGCCGCGCGGGCTGTCGATCGCCACGTAGGCTTCGCCAGCCGGCGGCTTGACGGCGTTGACGGTCTCGATCGGCTTCCGGCCCATGATCGGACCCGCGGGCACGCCGTCGATCAACGCCAGCGCGATGCGCAGGCTCTCGCGCATCTCGGCCAGGCGCACCTGGTAGCGCGCGTAGACGTCGCCTTCGGTCGCCAGCGCGGGGCGCACCTCGATCTCGTCGTAGGCGGCGTAGGGCTGCGAGCGGCGCAGGTCGTGGTCGATGCCGCAGGCGCGGATGTTGGGTCCCGAGAGCCCGAGCTCCTGCGCCAGCAGCTTGTCGATGCGGCCGACGCCGCGCGTGCGCGCGCGGAAGATCACGTTCTCGCTGAGCATGTGCTCGTATTCGGGGATGCGCGCGCTGATGTCGGCCGCGACGCGCTTCAGGTGCGCGTCCCAGCCCGCCGGCAGGTCGTGGCGCACGCCTCCGACCTGCATCATGTGGTAGTGGAAGCGCGCGCCGCTGAGCTCCTCGAAGAGGTCCAGGATGCGCTCGCGCTCGCGCAGGCAGTACATGAACGCCGTCGTGCCGCCGCCCAGCGCTCCGCCCATGTCGAGCGCGAACGTCCCCAGCCAGAGCAGGTGGCTGGCGACGCGCTGCATCTCGGCGCAGATCGTGCGGATGTAGCGCGCGCGGCGCGGGATCTCGCAGCCCTCGAGCTTCTCGAAGGCCATCACCAGCGCGAGCTCGTTGGTCATCGACGAGACGTAGTCGTTCTTGTCGACGATCGGCGTCGACTGCACGTAGGTCAGCTTCTCGAGCAGCTTCTCGACGCCGCGGTGCAGGTAGCCGAGATACGGGACGGCCTTGACCACGACCTCGCCGTCGAGCCAGAGCTTGAGGCGCAGCACGCCGTGCGTGGACGGGTGCTGCGGCCCCATGTTGAGCACCATCAGGTCGCCCTGGCCCTCGTAGCTCTCGATGTCGAGGTACGGGTTGGCGCGCGGGGCGATCGGGGGGGTCAGGGCCAGCGCGTTCATCGCCAGGGACGGTGCGGGGTGTTGATCGCGTAGTCGCGGTGCAGCGGGTGGCCCTCCCAGTCCTCCGGCAGCATGATGCGCCGCAGGTCGGGATGCCCCTCGAAGACCGGGCCGACGAGGTCGAAAGTCTCGCGCTCCTGCCAGTCCGCGCCGGCCCAGACCGCAGCCAGGCTCGGCACGCTCGTGCCCAGCGGCACTTCGCAGCGGAAGGGGAACTCGAGGCCGCGCGCGAGGTCGCGCACGCGGTACACGACGGTGTAGCGCGCCGGCCGCTCGGTCTCGCCCTGCTTGTCCGCCGGGTGATGCATCGCGCTGACGTAGACGAGATAGACGTAGCCCGCCTCGAAGAGCGCGCGCGCGAACTCGCCCAAACGCTCGCGCGGGATCGTGGGCCCGTGCTCCGGCGTCTCGAGGCCGAAGCGTTCGCGAGCGAGGAGCAGCGCGTCCGGTCCGATCATCGAGGGGGGCGCTCCGCTCCGCCCTTGTCCATGTTGAGCACCGCCTGGCACTGCGCCTCGGTGATCGCCGGATCGCGATCGCTGTCGCCCAGGCGCCGGATCTCGGGCAGGATCATGCCGGTCTCGGGCCGCACCTCGCGCTCGAAGGGCTTGCCGCCGCGCGCCGCGCGGATCTTCTCCTGCAGCCGGCGGATGCCGTCGATCAGCGCGTCGGGGCTCGGCGGGCAGCCGGGCACGTACACGTCGACCGGCATGAACGTGTCGACGCCCGGGACGACGCTGTAGATGTCGCGGTAGAAGTCGCCCGAGATGGCGCACGAGCCCATCGCGATCGCCCACTTGGGCTCGGGCATCTGCTCCCAGAGCTTGAGCACACGCGGCGCCATCTTGACCGTGATCGTGCCGGCGATGACCATCACGTCGCACTGGCGCGGCGAGCCGCGCACGATCGAGCCGAAGCGGTCCATGTCCAGGCGGCTGGCGGCGGCTGCCATGAACTCGATCGCGCAGCAGGACGTGCCCATGGGGAAGATCCACAGGCTGTTCTCCGCGCCCCAGTGCAGCAGGTCGTCGGCCTTGAGCAGCGCCATGTCGAGCCCCGGCATGCGCTCGACGACCTGGAAGGCCGGATGGTCGTAGGCCTCGTGCTTCATGGCCAGCGCAGGGCGCCCTTCTTGACCGCGTAGATCCAGCCCAGCATCAGGATCCCGAGGAAGACCAGCATCCCCCACAGCGCGACGGCTCCCACGCTGCGCAGGCTGACCGCCCAGGGCAGCAGGAAGATCGCCTCGACGTCGAAGATCACGAAGACCAGCGCGACGAGGTAGTAGCGCGGGTGGAAGCGCACCCACGCGCCGCCGTCCGGCTCCTCGCCGCATTCGTAGGTGCGCGTGCGCGCCTCCGAGGGCTTGCGCGAGCGCACGCGCATCAAGGCCGCGGCGATCAGCGTGCCGGCGGCGACGACCAGCGCCACGGCGGCGAAGGTGCCGATGCTGATCCAGGCCTCGTTCGCGCTCATCTACGAGATGGTCCAGGTATCGCCGGCCCGCAGGAGCTTGGAGAGGTTCCCGGCCCCGAGCTTCGTGCGCACGGCCACGCCCTGCTCCTCCTGCAGCATGTGATGCACAGGGCGGTCGACCGCGCGGAACACGCCCACGGGTTCGGGGTAGTCCGGCGTGTGGCAGCTCGCCAGCGCGAACGCCGCGGAGACGTCGGCCTGCTCGTTCCAGGTCATCGGCGTCGCGGCCTTGCCGTTCGTCGCCAGATCGAGCAGCTCGGCGTGGCCGTCCGTCAGGCGCAGGCCCTTGGTGCCGCCGGCGTAGGTCAGCGGCTTGCCGTGCTGCATGTAGATCTGCTTCGAGTCGCGCACCTCCTTGGCCGTGAAGGACTCGAAGGTCGCGTCGTTGAACACGACGCAGTTCTGCAGGATCTCGAGGAAGGCCGAGCCCTTGTGCTGCGCCGTGCGCCGCAGCATCTCCATCAGGTGCACCGGGTCGTTGTCGCTCGTGCGGCCGACGAACGTGGCACCCGCGCCGAGCGCCAGATGGATCGGGTTGAAGGGCGCGTCGATCGTCCCGTAGGGCGTCGACTTGGCCTTCTTGCCGAGCTCGGAGGTCGGCGAGGCCTGGCCCTTCGTCAGCCCGTAGATGCGGTTGTTGAAGAGCAGGATCTTGAGGTCGACGTTGCGGCGCAGGGCGTGGATGAAGTGGTTGCCGCCGATCGAGAGCGCGTCGCCGTCGCCGGTCACGACCCAGACCTGCAGGTCGGGCCGCGAGGCTTTGAGCCCCGTGGCGATCGCGGGCGCGCGCCCGTGGATCGTGTGGAACCCGTAGGTGTTCATGTAGTACGGGAAGCGGCTCGAGCAGCCGATCCCGGAGACGAAGGCGATGTTCTCCTTCGCGATGCCGAGCTCGGGCATCAGCTTCTGGACCTGCGCGAGGATCACGTAGTCCCCGCAGCCCGGGCACCAGCGCACCTCCTGGTCCGACTGGAAATCCTTGCGCGTCAGCTTGGCTTGAACGACTTCGGTCATGACAGGTGCGCCTCCAGGGCGTGGACCAGTTCGGAAACCCGGAAGGGCTTGCCTTGGATCTTGTGGATGCCCTGCGCGTCGACGAGGTAGCGCGCGCGCACGAGCATTTGCAGTTGCCCGAGGTTGAGCTCGGGGATGACGACCTTCTTGTAGCGCTTCAGGATCTCGCCCAAGTCCTTGGGCAGCGGGTTCAGGTGGCGCAGGTGCACGGCCGCGACCGAGTGGCCCTTGGCTTGCAGCTGCTGCACGGCCTGCTGGATCGCCCCGCAGGTCGAGCCCCAGCCGAGCACCAGCAGGTCGCCCTTCGCCGGCCCGAGCACGGAGAGCTTCGGGATCTCGTCGGCGATGCCCGCGACCTTCGCCGCGCGCGTCTTGACCATCGTCTCGTGGTTCTCGGGATCGTACGAGACGTTGCCCGAGAGGCTGTCCTTCTCGAGTCCGCCGATGCGGTGCTCGAGTCCGGGCGTGCCGGGGCGCACCCAGGCGCGCGCCATCGTCTTGGGGTCGCGCAGGTAGACCTTGTAGTCCTTTGGGTCGGTGCGGAACTTGGGCTCGAAACGCGCCAGCTTCTCGACCTCGGGCAGCATCCACGGCTCCTGGCCGTTGGCGATGAAGCCGTCGGTGAGCAGGATCACGGGCGTCATGTAGCGGATCGCGAGACGCGCCGCTTCGAGCACGGCCTCGAAGCAGTCGGCCGGACCGGAAGCGGCCAGAACCGGCACGGGAGCCTCGCCGTTGCGGCCGCAGATCGCCTGCAGCAGGTCGGCCTGCTCGGTCTTCGTCGGCAGGCCGGTCGAGGGGCCGCCGCGCTGCACGTTGATCACGAGCAGCGGCAGCTCGACGGTCAGCGCGAGGCCGATCGTCTCCTGCATCAGCGCCACACCCGGGCCCGAGGTGGTCGTGACGCCCAGGTTGCCGCCGAAGGCCGCGCCCAGCGCCGCGCCCACGGCCGCGATCTCGTCCTCGGCCTGGAAGGTGAAGACGTTGAAGTTCCGGTGCTTCGAGAGCTCGTGCAGGATGTCGCTCGCGGGCGTGATCGGATACGTGCCGAGGAAGACTTTCAGCCCCGAGAGCTCGCTGACGGCGACGAGGCCGAGCGCCGTCGATTCGTTGCCCGAGATGCTGCGGTACGTACCGGGCGGCAGCGCAGCCGGCGCGACGTGGATCGTCTCGGAGAAGATCTCCGCCGTCTCGCCATAGTAGTAGCCGGCCTTGAGCGCCTTGACGTTGCCCGCGGCGATCTCCGGCGTCTTGCCGAACTTCTGCTCCAGGAACTTGACCGTCGGCTCCATCGGCCGGCTGTACATCCAGAGCATCATCCCCAGCGCGAACATGTTCTTCGCGCGTCCGACCTCGCGCGCGGAGAGGCCCGTCTCGGCCAGCGCGGTCGTGGTCAGCTTCGAGATGTCGATCGAGTGCACGCGGTAGGCCGAGAGCGAGCCGTCCTCGAGCGGATTCGACTTGTAGCCGGCCTTGTCGAGGTTCTGCTGCGTGAACGCGCCCGTGTTCATGATCAGCGTCCCGCCGCGCACCAGGTCGGAGAGGTTCGACTTGAGCGCCGCGGGGTTCATCGCCACGAGCACCTCCGGCGCGTCCCCGGGCGTGAAGACCGGCGCGCTCGAGAACTGCACCTGGAAGCCCGAGACGCCCGCGAGCGTTCCGACCGGGGCGCGGATCTCGGCCGGGAAGTCCGGCAGGGTCTGCAGGTCGTTGCCCGCCAGCGCCGAGATGCGCGTGAACTCCGAGCCCGTGAACTGCATCCCGTCGCCCGAGTCGCCGCAGAAGCGGATCGTGACGGCCGAGACTTCGCGGCTCTTGCGGGGCGGGAGGGGTGACTTCGTGGTGCTGGGCTCCATGGAGGCGTTTCCTTGCCGGCGCGCGGGCCGCCGGCCGTCGATGTGTCCGTCGTGGGCGCTCCCCCCCTCACAGGAAGGCGCATTGGGCCTCTCCCGAGGAGCGAGCCCGCCCCACAACAGGGCGCAATGTTATACCGATCATAGGCCCGTCCTTCCCCCCCAACTTGGTTCCAAACGGGGTGGCTGGGCCGGGAGCGCCCTCGGAGGCCGTGGGGCGCCTTTCTCAGCGCTCCACGAGCTCGGGCGTGCACGCCATCTCGAGCTTGAAGCGGCCGCGGCTGACGGGCAGGAGCCGCAGGTCGGGGCACTTCTCGACCAGGCGCTTGCGCAGCAGGATCAGACGGCTCTCGAGGTTGTCCTTGTGCGGGGGCAGGCCCAGCCAGGGATCGAGGCGCAGCTCCCGGTTGCTGAACTCGACGCGCCCCTCCTCGCGCTGGATCCGTAGGAGTTTCCAGAGGATCTTTCCGGGCACATTTCGCACCAGATATTCATCATCTACGAAGATGCAATCGTCGTTCTTGTAGAAGACGAAGGTCCTCCGGCGGCCCGTCGCTGGTGCCGAGGTGGCGCTCGGAGGCCTGGGAGCCGTCTCGGACTCGGGCGCCTCGTCGTCCGACTGCATGCGGTCGATCCCGGCGGCGATCTGGTTGGCGACGATCTGCAGGAAGGCCTCGTCCCACTCATCGAAGCAGAGCGGGTTGGGGCTCTCGACCGCGAGCACCCCGACGAGGCGCTCGCCGGCGAATAGCGGCAGCGCCATCTGGGCCTGCGCGTCGGGCAACCCGGGCAGCGGGATCTCCGGCACGAGCCGCGCGCCGTCGCCGCACGCGGCGACGCGTTCACGGATCGCGCGCCCGTAGCTCAGGTCCTGCCGCATGCCGGTGACGCGCAGCATGCGGCGGCGCTGGGCCACCGTGCCGATCAGCCCGGCGCCGATCGGCACCTCGGCTCCGATGCCCCCCGCTTCGTAGCCGCGACCGGCGATCTTCACGAGCTTGCCGGATGCCTCGTCGTGGACGAGCAGCATCGAGTGCGAGAAGCCCAGCAGCTCGTCGAGCGTCGTCAGCGTCCCGCCCAGCAGCGTCTCGAGGTCGGTCGCCCGCGCGATGCGCTCGGTGATGGCCTGGAGCCCGCGCAATTCGGTCAGCGGCCCCCCGCTCGGGACCGCCGCGGGCGCCGCGCCGGGCTCGGGAGGCTGCAGGAAGCCGTCCAGCCGCTCGAGCGAGAGCACTTCGTAGACGTCGGCCGAGATCAGGCGGAAGACGCCCGCCATCCCCGTGTGGCTCGCGATCACCTGGATCCGGATCGCCATCGTGTCGAACAGCGCGCCCGAGGTCTCGGCGTGGTCGAAGCGCACGCACAGGCGCCAGGCCTCGAACGAGACCGGGTCGTAGAACACGATCGTCGCGTAGGGGTTCTCCTCGACGTTGCGGCGCGTCTTGTTGAAGAACTGGCACGAGAGCGCGACGTGCCGCTCGTCGAGGTAGTGGATCTGCGAGAGGTAGGTGACGTTCGGTTCGCCCTGCTTGTCGCAGGTCGAGATGATCGAGGGCACGATGCCGTGGAAGCAGCGGTCGAGCGAGCGCAGCTCCACGCTCACGGCCGGGCCTCCGCGAGTGGGCGGCCAGCGCCGGGACCCGGGGTCTGGACGAAGCTCGACTCGACCTTGAAGCGGATCGCGTAGCTCGGCCAGTGCGAGAGGCGCAGGGTGATCGCGTGCGGCAGGCCGATCGAGCCGAGGACCTCCGCCAGCGCTTGCAGGTAGCGCTCGATCCAGGCGCGTTCCTTCGCGCGCGCCTCGCGCACCTCGGCCACCGCGCCCTTCAACTGGATCGAGTGGTGGTCCGCGATGCGCGAGAAACAGACCGCGATGCGCCCGGTGGTGCGCGCGTTGTCGGCGATCAGCGCGCCCACGGCGCAGGGGACGTACACCGTCACGTGCTCGCCGTCGGGTTCGACCCACGCGCCGACTCCGCGCTGGCATTCGGGTATCAGTCGGGCGTCCCGGGTTCCGACTTGGAGCGAGACGCCCGACTCGACGAAGGTCGCGAGGTCGCGTGAGATCATGCGCGAGGTACCAGCGGCGATTGTACGCCGCCCGGGCCTCAGCGCGCGGCCGCCGGCGCGATCGGATCCGGCACCTTGTTCTTCACCGCGGGCAGGCTGTGCAGGTAGGCGAAGATCGCGCGCAGGTCCTCGTCGGTCATGTTGCGGATCTGCTCGATCGGCATCGGGGGCAGGATCTCCCTGCCGCGACCCATGTGGCGGCCGCTGCGGATCGTGGAGATGAACGTCTCCTCGGTCCACTTGCCGAGACCGGTCTCCGGGTCCGGGGTGAGGTTGGCAGGGAAGCTGACGCCCCACGGGCCCGACCAGGCGGTCAGCGTGCCGGCGACGGCGAGGTTCCACGGACCCTCGGGCATCACGGGCGGGGGCGGCATCACGAAGTCCGCGGGATGGCCCGAGAACGCGCGCGTGTTGTCGAGCTCGGGGCCGTTGGGCCCGAACTTCTTCGGCGTGTGGCAGTCGGCGCAGCCGAAGGAGTTGACGATGTAGCTTCCGCGAGCGATGCGCGCTTCATCGCCCGAATTGGCGGCCTGCGAGGTCTGCAAGAGGGCCAGGGCGACGACGGGGATGGCGGCGAAGAGGGCGATGTGGAGCTTGTTCATGGCTATTTCGAAGTGGTTTGGGGTTGGACGGGTTCTCTCTCACCTTGCCCGAGTTCCTCGCGGATCCAGGCACGGATGAATTCGAGCGCCTCGCGGTCGGCCAGGTGCGTGCCGAGCGGGGGCATCTGCGTCAGCGGATCGCGCGAGCCCATGCGCTTCTGCAGGAGCTCCGCGCGCGGGCGCAGCGAGTCGAGCGGCGATCCGCCGGCGACGAGACGGTTGTCGAGGTGCAGGCCGAGCGGCGCGAGCTCGCCGCGCGAGTTGTGGCAGGCGCTGCAGTTGGCCTGCAGATAGCCGAGCGCGGCGCGCTCGCGCGGCGTGCGCGCGGCGATCCGCGGCGCCTGGCGCAGGAATTCCTCGGGCAGGCCGCGCACGAGCCCGCGCTCGACGAGCTGCGCGAGATCCAGCGCTCCCTGAGCGGGCTTCTCGGCGTGCAGCGCCAGCGGATCGCGGTCGGTCGAGAGCTGCAGCGCGTTGAAGCCCAGCACGCGATTGGGACCGGCTTCGTGGCAGGCGCGGCAGTCCATGCGGCCGGGGATGTCGTGGCGCGTGCCGGCCGGGGTCTGAGCGGCGTTCTTCAGGCCGCGCTCCGGCGCGAGCAGCGCGTCGCTGCCGTCGGCGCTCCAGGCGTAGCTGGCGTAGCTCCAGCGGCCGTCGGGGAGGAGTTCGAGCATGCGCGTCTCGACCGCGCGGCCGAAGCTGAACTCCTTCCAGAAGCGCGTGCCGACGGGGAAGACCCAGTTGTCGGGATCGCGCGCGTCGATGGCCTTCCCCTCCGGCAGCTTGATCCAGCGCTGCTTCGCCGCGCCGTCGGTCCAGAGCGGATACTGCGGCGTGAAGGGCAGCACGCCGGGCGCGATCGTGCGCGTCGCAATGTCGGCGTACAGGCCGGTTTCCGAGAGACGCTGCGGCAGCCCCGCGGCGAGCGAGAGGAGGAGCGCGATCACGCGGCCGCTCCCGCTTTCGACAGCAGCTCTTCGCGTTCGGTGGCGTTGAGTTCCGGCACGATCAGCTCCATCCACTGCGCCAGGCGCGCGGGCTCGAACGCGGCGATGATCCGGCCCTGGATGGCGCCCAGCTGCTCGTCGCTGAAGTGCGCCCAGAGCCTGAGGTTGGTCTCGCCCTCCTCGCGTTCCATGTGGCGCAGGTACTCGGCCACGAAGGTCCCGAGCAGCGCATAGAGACGACGCCCGAGCGCCGCGCGCTCGGCCGCGGCCGCCTCCTGCAGCCGCGCCAGCAGGCGTACGATCTCGAGCATCAGCCCGTCGATGCGCGAGTGCTCGCTCTGGAGCTCGGCGCACAGCTCGGGGGCGTAGCGCTGCAGTTCGGCGAAGATCGCCTCGTCCTCGTGGTGCGCGTGCTCTTCGAGGAAACCGAAGGTTCGTTGCACGCGCGCGGCGGCGATCTGCACCTCCGCGAGCCTGGAAAAATCGGTCCGGGCGACGAGACGGGTGGTTTCGAAAAGCTCGGCGCGGATGCCCTTGTGGACGGCGAGGAAGAGGTCGAGGCGGTTCATGATTGGTCTCCGTGGTTCGTTACGGAGAACACTACGCACGCCGCCGCGATCGAGCTTCCTAAGTCATTGCTGATCCGATCCTAAGAATCTCCTATGCGCTGGCCGGCCGCAGTACGATGAGCAGCGCAGCCACGCCCGCTCGGCCCGAAAGGACCTCCGATGAAGTGCTCTCGCTCGCTCGCTGCCGCACTCGTTCTCGCCAGCGCACTCTCCAGCACGGCCTGCAAGTCCGGAGAGCCCTGGGCTTTCACCGTGACCAGAACGGTCAACGAGAGCGGGATCAGCGTGGACCTGCTGGAGTCGACCCAGCACTGCGAAAACTCAACCGAAGTGGCGCTGGCCGTGATCCTGCTGCCCTTCGTGATCGATCTCGCGTTCCTGCCGGTCACGCTCACGCACGACGCCGTGGCGTGCAAGTGAGCCGCCTCAGTCGGCGAACCACTCCACGAAGCCGCCCGGGTCCATGATGATCGTGGCGACGACGAGAGCACTCGCGACGAGGAAGGCCGCGACCAGCGCAGGCGGCTGGCGCAGTCGCGGTAGGAAGGCGCCCAGGATCAGGAAGAGTAGAACCATCGGTACGAAATATATGAGCCCGATGATGCCGAACGTCACGAATGTGGCGTGGGTGCCCAACGCTTTCGGATCGATCGTCTCGTGCATCACGATCTCACCTTGAGATAGGTCGACAAACCTGGGGTACGGCCACTCGCCGGTTGCGAGCCGCGCGCGCACGACGAGGGACCAGAACGCGAGCAGCCAAGCTGCCGGCGCTAGCAGCACGATGGCCGGGAACCATTGGAAGGGGACACTCGGCTTCGGGTCGCTTTCGAGGAGCAGGGTCTCTTCGCGCATGACACTTTCCCTGTCGAACCCTTCGCGTGTTTCGCGCCTCAGTCGGCGAACCAGTCGACGAAGCCGCCCGGGTCGAGACGGATCGTCAGCCAGGCCACCGCACTCGCCGCGAAGAACACGGCGATCATCCAAGGCGGCTGTCGCAGTCGCCTGTCGAAGATGCTCACGCAGAGGCAGAGCAGCACGAGCGCGCACGCGGGCAGGAGGCCTGCCGTCGACAGCGTGACCGCGTCCGCGTGCAGCCCGAGCGCACTCGGGTCGATCGTCTCCGCCTGCATTGTGCCCTCGAAGAAGTTGCCACTGCGGCGGTGCGGCCATTCGCCGGTCGCGAGGCGCGCGTGCAGCACGAGCGACCAGAAGCCGAGAAGCCATCCGGATGGCCACAACAGTCCCGTCGCGGTGAACCACAGCGGAAGCTCCCTCGGCTTCGGATCGCTCTCGAACCTCAGCGTCTCTTCGCGCATGGCTTCCAGGCTAAGGCACTAGCGCTGGACGCGGAAGAGGCCCAGGCCGAGACCGGTAGGCGTCCGCAGGCGAGGTCGTTCCGCTAGTTGCGGACCGAGATCGGGAGGCGCCCGAGCTCGCCCCCGGGACCGAGGAAAACCACAGAACCCGTCGTCATTGATCCTTGGGTTCCAACGGGTTTGGTCCGACCGAGCTCGACGAAGCATTTCTCACCGGGCTGGAGGATCTTCGGCGTGTGCAAGACTGATCCGGGAACTCCTCCTGCTGAGGGGGGATTGCTGAGCCACTCCAGGCATTCACAATACCTCTCACGGAACTCGACCAACTCGGTGAGCTCTCGTTGCGGTGGGGAAACCGGGGGAGCGGTTTCGAGAAGGATGTTTACCAGAGTGACAGGAACGGTGCGCGGATTGCGAACGCCGACGACCACCACATCCTGGTCCGCAAGTGGGCCCACGATGGCGTCTCCCTTTTCAAAGTGGTCGATGCAGGCGCCGTTCGGGAGCACGAGACCCTCACTCAGGTCCAGGTCTCCGCCTTCAAGTGAGAACCAAACAATGCAGTGGGCTCGTAGCTCCAGTGGTCCCGTGAAGGTCTCCTCGGGAAAGGGTTGGGGCGCGTGGGTATCAGTCTCGCAGCCCATCAAGGGCAGGATCGTCCCAAGGACCACCATTCCAAGAATGCTCTTCCGCTTTCGCTCGCGATCCATGTGCTCTCCTCTTCACGTTGGAAACTGGCGAAGGCCAGGAGCATAGCGCTCGACGCGGAAGAGGCCCAATCCGAGATCCGTGACGCTGCCCAGGCGCGCCAGCAGCGCGCTGCTCGATCGACTCCGATGCCAGCGACACCCGGATTCAGGCCTCCCCGCGCCGGTTTCCGCGCTCGGGGGAGCGATTCACATTCGAATGGCGGAGAAAGCGGCTCGTGGCCCTACAATGCGCGCGTCGTCTGCCAACGTGGTGGGCGACTTTTTCTTTCGACACAGTAGACCGCTAGCACCTTCGCGCTTCGAGCCTCTCCGCTGTACTGGCTGGGTTGCTGACGCCCTGGTACACGGACAAGGAATGATTCCAATGGGTACACGACTCTTCGTCGGCAATCTCTCTTTCAACACGACCGAAGACTCCCTGCGCGCTGCCCTCAGCGCCGGTGGCCGGACGGTCAAGGACGTGCACATGCCCGCTGACCGCGAAACCGGCCGGCCGCGCGGCTTCGCCTTCGCCGAAATGTCGAGCGAGGCGGAGGTCAAGGCCGCGATCGCGGAACTCGACGGCAAGGACCTCGATGGACGCGCCCTCAAGGTGAACGAAGCCGAGCCGCGCCCCGCACGCACGGGTGGTGGTGGCGGCGGTGGTGGTGGTGGACGTGGCGGCGGTGGTGGTGGATATGGCGGTGGCGGTGGCGGTGGCGGTGGCAACCGCGGCGGCCGCGACTGGTGAGATAACTCGCGCACCGCAGGACCTGTACGCCGAGGCCGTGGGCACGAGCTCACGGCCTCTGCACGGGTGGAAGCCCTGGGGCGCGGCCTCCGGCCTGCTCGAATCGGCCTCTGGGGCACCCCAAGGGCACCGGCCCCTCCGGCCCTGGACCTCTGGAAAACCGAGGGCAAGAACCGTAGACTGCTCCCCGATGCCCGCCGGAGTGGTGGGCGATCTCCCAAGACACAACAGAAGCTTCGCTTCGACCTTCGCGCTCCGAGCCTTTCCGAGTAACAGGATGGGTCGACGACGCCCTGGTACACGAAAAGGAATCGATACAGATGGGTACCCGACTCTTCGTCGGCAATCTCTCCTTCAACACGACCGAAGACGCCCTGCGTATGGCCCTCTCTGAGGGCGGACGCACCGTCAAGGACGTTCACATGCCCGCCGACCGCGAAACGGGCCGCCCCCGCGGCTTCGCCTTCGCCGAGATGGGCAGTGAAGCCGAAGCCCAGGCCGCGATCGCGGCGCTGGACGGCAAGCAGCTCGACGGTCGTCCCCTGAAGGTCAACGAAGCCCAGGAACGTCCCCCGCGCACCGGTGGCGGTGGTGGTGGCGGCGGTCGCGGTGGCGGCGGCGGTGGCTACGGTGGCGGCGGTGGTGGCGGCGGCCGCGGTGGCGGCGGCGGCGGCGGCCGGCGCGACTGGTGAGATCCCCGGTCGCATCACGCGACCAGTGAATCACTGAACGAAAACGGAGACCGCGGGCGAGAGCTCGCGGTCTCTGCGTTTCTAGCGATGCACTCCGGGCGCCTCGTGGCCCGTCTTCTCGACCCACTTCTCGTAGGAGCTGTGGAAGACGAGCGGCTTGCCCGAGGTGCCGTCTCCCCCGCCGGAGAGATCGAGCACCTTCGTCGCCAGTCCCCTCAGGAACGTGCGGTCGTGGCTGACGAAGAGCATCGTGCCCTCGAAGCCCTCGAGGGTCCGGATGAGCATCTCCTTCGTCGCCAGGTCGAGGTGGTTCGTCGGCTCGTCGAGGACCAGGAAGTTCGGCGGGTCGAAGAGCATCTGCGCCAGCACCAGGCGTGATTTCTCGCCGCCCGAGAGCACCGCGATGTGCTTGTCGATGTCGTCGCCGGGGAAGTCGAACGCGCCCAGCAGGCTGCGCTTCGAGGGCGTGGTCTGGATCGGGAACTCCTTGTCGATCTGCTCCCACACGGTCAGCTTCGGATCGAGGATCTCGAGCGCCGACTGCGCGAAGTAGCCCAGCTTCATGTTCGCGCCGAGCTTGATCTCGCCCTGGTCGGGTTCGATCACGCGCGCGACCATCTTGAGCAGCGTGCTCTTGCCCGCGCCGTTGATGCCCATCACGCACCAGCGCTCGCCGCGCTTGATCTCGAAATCGAACTTGTCGTAGATCACGCGCTCGCCGTAGCGCTTCGACAGTCCCGTGATCCCGACCACGTCGTTGCCCGAGCGCGGCGGCGTGCGGAACTCGAACGGCACCAGCTCCCTCTTCCGCGGCGGCTCGAGCTTCTCGATCTTGTCGAGCTTCTTGACGCGCGACTGCACCTGCGCCGCCTTGGCCGCGTGGCGCTCGAAGCGCTCGATGAAGCGCTCCTCCTTCTTGAGCATCGCCTGCTGGCGCGTGAAGGCCGCCGACTGCTGCGCCGCGCGCACCTCGCGCTCGCGCTCGTAGAACTCGTAGTTGCCCGTGTAGCTGACGAGCTCGCCCTCGTCGATGTCGACGAGGCGCGTCACCACGCGGTTCATGAAGTCCTTGTCGTGGCAGGTCATCAGCACGGCCGATTTCGAGGCCTGCAGGAACTGCTCGAGCCACAGGATCGACTCGATGTCGAGGTGGTTCGTCGGCTCGTCGAGCAGCAGCACCTCGGGCTCGCCGATCAGCACCTTGGCGATCGAGACGCGCATCCTCCAGCCGCCCGAGAGCGCACCCACGTCCGCGTCGACCTGCTCGGGCCGGAAGCCCAGGCCCGCGAGCACCTCGCGCGCGCGCGCCTCGATCTCGTAGCCGCCCAGCTGCTGGTAGTCGCCCTGCACCTCGCCGAAGCGCGCCAGGATCGCGTCCATCTCGTGCGCGCGCGCCGGGTCCGCCAGCGCGTGCTCCAGCTCCGCCAGCTCGTGGTGCAGATCGCCCAGCCGTCCGCTGCCCGCGATCGCCTCGTCGAGCACCGAGCGCCCGCCGGCCTCGCTCGCGTCCTGGCGGAAGTAGCCGATCGTGGCCTTCTTCGGCACGAGCACCTCGCCCTCGTCCGGCGTCTCCTCGCCCACCAGCATGCGGAAGATCGTCGACTTGCCCGAGCCGTTCGGACCGACCAGTCCGACCTTCTCGCCCGGGTTGAGCTGGAAAGAGGCCGTGACCAGCAGCGCGCGCCGGCCGTAGTGCTTCGAAACCCCGTTGAGCGCGATCATGAGCCGTGCAGTGTAACGCGCACGCCCAGGCTGGCGAGCCGCCGCGCCTCCAGGAAGATCGGAATCCGCCCGATACACCCTGGATGAACCTCAAGGACCTCGTGCTCGGCACCGCCGGCCGGAAGCTGATCACCTTCGACAAGGAGGAGCTCACGCCCGTCCTGCAGCAGCCCGCCTCGCACGCGCGCATCGTCGAGCTCGAGCGCAAGCTCGGCTTCGCGCTGCCGCCCGAGCTGCGCGAGGTCCTCACGCTCGCCGCCGGCATCGACCTCACCGACGACGGGCGCGACGCCGACGACCCGATCACCTTCGACTGCATCGAACGCTGCGCGCGCGAGGAGCTCTTCGGCTGGATCCTGACCGCATCCACCGACGGCGCGGGCAACGACTGGATCATCGAGCTGCGGCCCGACCAGCAGGTCCTCGGCCCCGTCTGGTTCCTGTGCCACGACGCGCCCGTGCTCGTCTACCAGAGCCCCGACCTCGCCACGTTCCTCTCGGACAACCTGCGCCGCCTCCAGCCGCCGCACGACGGCGCGATCGAACACGTCGTCGAGCACGCCGTCCACGACGTCTGGACCCAGAAGCTCGACCTGCCGCGCGAGCAGCTGCTCGACTCGCCCGACCCGCTGCTGCGCACGTTCGCGCACACGCTCCCCGCAGGCTGGTTCATCCGCGACCTGCGCCAAGCCAAGCCCGGCGACGGCATGCCCATCGGCCGCTTCGGGCCAAGGACCCCGCTCGCGCGCGCGGGAGACGAATTCGTCTTCGCCTACGGCTCGCGCACGCGCCTCGAGCGCCTGAAGACGTTCTTCACCGGTCGGTAGTACGGAGCCAGGGCTCCGTACTCGCGAAACCCGACCGTACCGTGCCAGTCCATTTCCCCCCGGGTTTCCCAGCCGTCCCTCAAGTGCCCCGGTGTCCTAGCTCGATAGGACACCC
>Ga0315912_10000367_pt1 | contig 89360 bp, 77 predicted proteins | sample VfabasoilMG_FD_204469 | JGI IMG/M metagenome (GOLD analysis project Ga0315912, IMG submission 204469) | Garden soil microbial communities collected in Santa Monica, California, United States - V. faba soil | ecosystem: Environmental > Terrestrial > Soil > Garden | place: USA: California... | reverse complement strand
CGCACCATCTACCAGTACATCAACCCGGACATCTGCAAGTCGGCGCAGCTGCTCATGGGCCTGACCTCGCTCAAGGAAGGCAGCGTCTGGAACACCATGCCCTGCCACCTGCACGAGCGCCGCTCGGAGACGTATTTCTACTTCGACCTCAAGCCGGATGCGCGCGTGGTGCACATCATGGGCGAGCCGCACGAAACGCGGCACATCTTCGTGGCCAACGAGGAGGCCGTGATCGCGCCGCCCTGGTCCATCCACACCGGCTGCGGCACCTCTAACTACAGTTTCATCTGGGCGATGGGCGGCGAAAACCAGGAATACAAGGACGTGGCCTGGGTTCCCATGAACGTGCTCAGGTGAGCAGCCCCTTCGACCTGCACGGCAAGGTGGCGGCGGTCACCGGAGCCAATACCGGCCTGGGACGCGCCATCGCCGAGTCGCTGGCCGCCGCGGGCGCCGACGTCGCGCTCATCGGGCGCAGCGATCCGGCCGAGACGCTGGCGGCGGTGCAGGGCCTGGGCCGCCGCGCGAGCTGGTTCGATTGCGACCTCGGCAGCAAGCCCGACTACCGCAAAGTCATTGGTGACATCACCGGCCGGCTCGGCGGGCTGCACATCCTGGTCAACAACGCAGGCATCATCCGGCGCGCCGATGCCATCGATTTCACCGAGGCCGACTGGGACGCGGTGCTCGACGTCAACCTGAAATCGGTTTTCTTCCTGTCGCAGGCGGCCGCGAGACACATGATCCCGGCCGGCGGCGGCAAGATCATCAACATCGCGTCCATGCTCTCGTTCCAGGGCGGCATCCGTGTGCCCTCGTACACCGCCAGCAAGAGCGGCATCGCGGGCCTCACGCGACTGCTCGCCAACGAATGGGCGGGCCACGGCATCAACGTCAACGCGATTGCCCCGGGTTATTTCGCGACCAACAACACCGCGGCGCTGCAGGCGGACGTGAAGCGAAATGCCGAGATCCTGGCGCGGATTCCGGCGGGCCACTGGGGACAACCCGCAGAACTCGGCGGGGCCGCGGTGTTCCTGGCCTCGAATGCCGCCAACTACGTGCACGGCGTCATCCTTCCGGTGGATGGGGGCTGGCTCGCACGCTGAACCCTCGAGCGGGGCATCAGGCTAAACTGCACCGGTGTCGGTCACTGCCGGTGGATAGGCGATGCTGCGAATCGCGTTCCTGGGTCTGGGCAAGATGGGCTTCGGCATGGCGTCACGCCTGCTCGCGGCCGGCCATTCCGTTTCAGTCTTCAACCGCACGGCGAGCCGCGCGGATCCGCTGGTGCGCCTGGGTGCGCGCGTAGCGACTTCACCGCGCTCGGCCTCGCAGAACGCGGACATCATCATCGGCATGACGGCCGATGACGAAGCCTCGCGCGCCATGTGGACGGGCGCGGAAGGCGCGCTGGCCGCATCCAATGCCCCGGACGCACTGGCCATCGAGTGCTCCACGTTGTCGCATGACTGGGTGCTGGATCTCGCGGTCCAGGTTCGGGCGCGCGGCTTTCGCTACGTCGACGCGCCGGTCACGGGACTGCCCGATGCGGCCGCGTCCGGCACGCTCACGCTGCTGGTGGGCGCCGATCCCGCCGACCTCGATGCCGCGCGCCCGGTGTTCGCCTCGCTCGCGACTCGCGTGCTGCACTTTGGCGCCGTTGGCCAGGGCACGGTGTACAAGCTCATGGTGAATCTCATCGGCGCGGTGCAGATTGCGTCCGCGGCCGAAGGCCTGGCCATGGCGGAAGCCGCCGGGCTGGACATGCGCATGGTGGCCGACGCCATCGGCAGTGGGCAGGCGGCGAGTCCGCAGGTGGTGCGCAATGTGCGCCGTTTCGTGGCTGGCGATCACACCGGCGCGGTGAATTTCACGCCAGCGCTGCGGCTCAAGGACATCGAATACGCGCTGCGCCTGGCCCGAAAGCTGGAAGCGCCACATGCCTTCGGAGAAGTGGCCGCGTCGCTGTACCGGAAACTTTGCGAGTCGGGTTATGCGACCGACAACGAGAGCCGGATCATCGACCTGCTGCGCAAGAAATGATCAGAGCGTGCAGACCGGGGCATCCGCGGTGCCCAGCACGTCTTCGCTTCCCTCCGCGCTCGACACTACTCGCAGCAACATGCCCCAGGGCGTGGCTCGATAAGTGCCGGGCGTGATGTCGGGACCCGCCAGCCGCACGACGGCGGCGGCCTGTGGCTCCGGTCGCACGGCGCGCACATGCGCACTGATCGCGGAGCCGTCGCTCGAAGCGCGCTGGAGCTGCACGCAGATTTCATCCTGCTTCCCCAAGGCCACGCTGCGCGGCTGATCGCCGAGCTGCATCGCCAGCCGCTGGCCATCGGGTCCGCCATATCGCGCCGGGTCCACGTCCAGGAAATAGACGCTGCTGCTCGCCTGCATCTGCGCGAGCGCCGCTCCCGCCACCGCCGCGCTCACCGCGGCAATCAGAATTATCTTTCGCATGGCTCAATCGAGCCTCAATTTTTCAGGAAGTTCCCTCAGCGCGAATTCCTGCGCGCTGTCGGTCCATACCGACATGACGCGACAATCAGGCTAGTCCGTTACTTGCGAATGAAGTGCCAGATGATGGTGCAGCGGTCGCCCGAAATCGGGCCGACTACAGCGGCGGACTGGCCTTCCCGAGCATCTCCCTGCGAACCAGCGGCACCGGCGGCGTGCCGTACGACAGGAACTGATCGTGGAATTCGCGCGCGGTTGCCCCGGGATTCGCGGCCAGCCAGTCGGCACGGAGCTTGCGGATCATCAGCTTGCCCAGCGTGTACGCGAGATAGCCGGGATCATATGTGCCACGCACCGCCTGCTGGCGCGCGTTACCCGCATCCGCGAATGCCGTATCGCGGAACATCTTCTCGGACTCCTCGAGCGTCATGCAGCCCGTGTGCAGACAGATGGCTGACAGGTAGCGCACGTCGCGCAACAGCGCATTCGTGAGCATGCCGACTCGCATCTCGGGCTGGTCCTTGCCCAGCCCGGCGTCGTACATCATCTCCTCCGTGTAGTGCGCCCAACCCTCGCCGAAGGCGTAGTTCCACCACAACGACGCGACCCGCGAGGGATTGCGGATGGCGACCTGCGAATGCAGGTAGTGCCCCGGCCAGACCTCGTGTACGGATACATAGAGCAGGTAGGCGCGGCCCGGTAGATAGGCGTTGCGCTGCGCGGCGCCCCACCGTTCGTCCGGCGGCGACACGTAGTAGGTGGCCTTGACCGCAGCGGCCTCGTAGGGCCCGGGGATGCTGATATACGCGAAATTGCCGCGATTGAACGGAGGGGATTCCGCGACCAGCGCCTGTTCCTGGTTGGGGATGGTGACGATGTCGTGGTCGCGCACGAATTCGCGCAAGGCCACCAGCTGCGCTCGCGCTCCTTCGATCGTGCCACCCGCCGGCTTGTTGGCCCGCATGCGTTCCACGCAGGCCGCGAGCCTCAGACCGGGCGCGTACGCCGCGCAGGCCTCGGTGAGCGCCGCGAGATTTCGCTCGAGGTCCTTGCGGCCCAGCAGTTCCAACTCTTCGAGCGGCACGTCCACGCGTTCGGCGATGCGCAACATTTCGGAGAAGCGCGCGGCGCCGAGCGCGAAGTCGCCGGTGGCCGTGGCCCGCTGCGACTCGAGCCACTTCGCGAGATCATCCATCGCGATGGCGGCGGTCGCACTCGCTTCTTCGAGGGAGCGCTGGAGGCTGGCATCGCCGGCCTGGGCAATGATGGCGGGCATGTCCTTGCGGAAGAACGCCGCGTAGCCGGAGAAACCCGCCGCGCCGCGCTCGATGTAGGCCCGCGGCAATGGCGTTTGCAGGTTGGCGCGTATTTCGGCCGCCAGTCGCGGGACGGCGCGTGCATATCCCAGGAAACCTTCGAGACGTTTCGGCAGCGGCGCGTATTCGCGCACCAGGTACATCGAGGGATCCAGTTTCTCGATGTACCAGGCGGGATTGCGAAACGGCCACTCCGCGGTGCCACGCCAGAAGATTTCGTTTTCGATGACCCAGCGCAGGTATTCGCGTTCGATGCGTTCCGCCGGCGTCAGCGGGGCTGGATCGAATCGATCGAGCCGGCCGAGCTGGGTGCGAAGCTGCGCGACATCGGCCTCGATGGACGCACGACTCCAGTCGGGCATCTGGCCGTCGTATTCATGACGCCCCGCCTGCACGGCGAAACCGGGTTCCTTCTTGAACCGCGACTCGATGAATTCTTCCGTGAAATCCGCCCAGGCAGGCACCGCCGGCGGCTCGGCGGCCGGCGCCGGTGCCTGCGCGGCGGGTTCGGGCTGCCGCGAGCAGCTCGCCAGGAGGATGACTGTCGAAACGATCACGAGCCGCCATGCAGGCATCCGGGCATCCTCGAAAATGTGGGATGGCCCGGATGTTAACGGCGACGACCCGTCAGGCGCGAGCGTCGTGGCGCGCGACCCGATCGAAGCATTGCAGCGCATGTTCGACCTGCCCGCAGTCGAACAGCAGTCTGCCCAACGCCCGATGCGCGAGCGGATGCGCGGCGTCGTGCACCAGCGCATTGCGCAGGGCCAGCAGCGCGCCGGCACGGTCGCCCAGTTCTTCCAGCGCGATCCCCAGGCGATACCAGGCAACGGCGTCGCAAGGCGTGGCTTCCAGAGTTCCGGCCAGATGAAACACCCGGGCGCGCAACAGCTTGCGGCACAGCGTGTCCATGCGGCGTCGAACCCGCTCAGCGACCGCCACGGCCGATCGACGCTTCGCGATGCGGGACCTCGCCACCGGGCGGCTGCACCGCGCGACGAATGAGGTCTCGAGCCTCGGCAATTCGCCCCGCGACGGGCGTGGTTTCATTCGCCATTTCGTAGACGCGATCGAGTGCCTCGGCCACCTCGGCGCCGCCCGCGACTTCTACCGGCCGCGAGCCGTCGAGAACGCGCGCCCATTCGGCGCGCACCGCCGCCCAGTATTCGCGCGTGCGCTCGGCATAGGCACGCGCTGGCTTGAAATCGAAGCTGGTGATGCGACGGTATTCATTCACGCCGAGCTCGCGCGCGATGTAGGGATGACCCGTCGCATCGGCGCGATCCCACTTGGTGTTGTCCTGCTCGTGCACCCAGCCCCAGGGCGTGATGGCGTGGCGATTCACCGCCAGCAACACATCGTAGTCCTTGCGCGTGCTGTATTCGCGGCGCGGCAGGGGACGCCAGGTGAAGTGCGACTGCCACGACGAATACTCGCCCTCGTGATCCCATCGGCCGTAACTTTCGTAACGCGGACCGTCGTTGACTTCATAGACCGCCTGCGTCCAGGTGCCACGCGCTTCGGCCGCGCGCAGCGCGCGCGAATTCCAGACTCTTCCGCCCGCGAACTCGCGCAGCTGCCGGTCCTGCCAGGTCCAGTCCTGGCGCCAGTGTTTCACCACGTGTTCGCCATCCTTGCTCACCAGGATGTGCTGCAGGACGATGCGTTTTCCCGTGTCTTCGACCACCAGCACGGTCTCGAAACCGGTGGATTTGTCATGCCGGAGTTCGTAGCCCTCGCGCAGGCTCACGGTCTCGTCGAATCGGAATTTCACCTCGAACTCGCCCGCCATGGCGAGAATGGCCCGGCGATCACGCTCGAAGTCGTCGCCCGCAAGGGCCGACTGGGCCAACAGGCTGGCGACGATCAGCAGCAGGGTTTTGCGCATGGTCAGAACTCCACTTTCAGGCTGGCGGAATAGCTGCGGCCAGGTCGCGAGTAGCGATCGATGGCGACGTCGCTCGCGGGGCGGCCGCGGACATCGGCCCACTCCCAGTAGTGCTCATCGGTGAAGTTGTAGACGCCGGCATTGAGTCGCAGGTGATCTCCGAGCTTCACTTCGCCAACCAGGTCCAGCGTCAGCCAGTCTCCGGGTAGATAGAGGTTGGCGGCGGGATCGACGCGGTCCTTGGCATCGGTCCACGTGACGGAAAGCGCGGCTTTCCACGGCGCGTCGTTCGGCTGCAGGTCGAGGCCCGTGACGATGCGCAGCGGGTCGATGGTGTCCAGCGGCTGGTGGGTCTCGAGGTCGGTCCCGTGCGCATAACCGAGCGCCGTCTGCCAGGTGAGCGCCCGCAGGCCGGAGCTCACGAGCTCGAGCGGCACGATGGTCTTGGCTTCGGCGCCGTAGATGCGCACGCGGCCGAGGTTCTGCGACTGGTAGACGAGCACGCCGGTGTCCGGGTCCACACCCACGGCGGCGAACGACTGGATGAAGTCGTCGTAGTTGTTGTAGAAGCCGCTGAATTCCAGGCGCAGCCCTTCCTTCGAAAGCTTCACGCCGGCCTCGACGTTGTCACTGCTCTCGGGTTTCAGGTCCGGATTCGGAATGGCGGTGTAGCCAAAGGCCAGGTTGGTGAAACCGACATTCACGTCACCGTACGGCGGGAAACGGAAACCGGAGTTGTAGCTCGCGAACAGCGAGACGCTGTCCGTGGCCATGAACACCAGGCCGAGCTTGGGCGAAACATGGTTGTCCTCGATGGCGGTGGGCACGATGCCGGGGTTGTCGGCGACGAAGATGTCGTCCGGTTTCGGCTCGAGCTCGTAGCGATCGAAGCGCGCACCCGGCGTCACGATCCAGCGGCCGAAGCGCATCTCGTCCTGCAGGTAGACGCTGCCAGTAATCGTGTCCGACACCGGGAAATCGCGCACGGGGAAGGTGTCGGGCGTCACCACGTTGGTGGCCGTACCGGTGGTGAGATTGGTTTCACGCCCGTCGCGCAGCTGCCCGGTGCGGGTATCCAGGTATTCGGCGCCGAGGGTCACGCGATGTGTGCTGGTGCCCCACTCCCAGGCCTTCGTGAAAGTGACCTCGGCACCCAGCAGGTCCTGGTCGAACTCGAAGCGGCGATCACGGACGCGATTCGAAGTGCCGGCGGCCGCGCGCACCGTGCGAGCCTCCCGGGTTTCCTGCCGGGTCCGCGAGCCCTGGTCGTAGATGCGCCAGGAGCCGGAATCCAGCCACGACAGGCCAAGATCACTGAACTGGTGCTCGAACGAGATGCGGCGCCGCTGGAATTCATCGTCACCGGTCTGCGAAGTGACATCGAGCGCGGGCGTCGAACTGCGCGCCGAGAGGATGTCCGTGAACACCTCGTGCTGGACGTCCTCGAAGGTGAGACGCAGCACGTGCGAATCGGCATCGAACACGCCCTTGAGCAGCACGCTGTCACCGCTGCCATCCTGCGGATTCGGGACGGTACGCATGGCGCCGACGCCATCATTCTCACCCTGGTTTTCGTAGCTGCCCGTCTCGTCGTGCGAGTACATCGCCAGCGCCGAGAAGCGCCCGACGCGGCCGGCCGCCGTGGCGGTTCCGACGCGGTCGTCATGCGCCTCGTTGAAGGCGCCGCGCGCGGAGAAGTAGCTCGACCGCCCCTCGCGAATCAGGTCAGCCGGATCCCGCGTGGTGAAGGCCACCACGCCGCCGATGGCGTCCGATCCATACAGTGACGAGGCCGAACCGCGCACGATCTCCAGGCGCTTGAGCAGGTCGATGTCCACCCCGTCGCGCGAGGCATTGGAAAAGCTGCCGATGGAGAAGGTATCGGGAACACGCACATCGTCGATCTTGATGAGCACGCGGTTTCCGCCGATGCCGCGGATGTTGAAATCCGCGAGGCCGAAGCGCGCGAGGTTGTTGCGCACCGAGACGTTTGGTTCGTAGCGGACCAGGTCCTTGATGTCGCGATCGAGCCGGCGTTCGGAGGCCTGGTTGTCGATCACCGACACCGTGGCCGGCACCTCCAGCAGCGGCGACGCCACCTTGGTCGCACTGACGGTGATCTCGTCGAGCCGAGCCCCGGGCTCGGCGAACGCGCCATTGGCGAGAAGAACGACCGACAACAGGAATGCGCCACGAAACGTGGCTCGGGAATCGAGATACGACATGCCAACCTCAATCGACGTGGAGAGTTGGCTGCCTGGGAGAAGTCCGGGAGGGGGCCGCGGAAACCTGGGTAGCTGACCGGTTATGGAAACTAGTTAGTCATCACTTGGTGAGAATGAGCTTGCCGCTGCGCGTCACCTGCAACAGGTAGCGTTCCGCGGCGTGTTCGATCCAGACGCGATGTGAACCGCCTAGCAGTTCTCGGGTGGTCACCACGCGCTCCGGCTGTGCCGGCCGGGGGCGCTCGGGCGTCGGTGCGGGCGGCTCTTTTATATGAGTGGAAGACATTCGGACTCCCAAATAGGAACGCTTCTCATTTGCACGGGAGAATAAGGCCAGCCCCGGCCCTTTGCAAGGGCCTTGAAGATCAAGGGCTTGGATTCAAAAGGGCTTGGCGACGGCCAGGATGACGATGCCGATCATGAGCAGGGCGGGCACTTCGTTGAACACGCGGTACCAGCGCTCCGAATGCGCATTCCGGTCGGCCGCGAACTGCTGCAGCAACGCGAAGCAGGCCCCGTGGTAGCCGATCAACAGGAATACCAGCGCGAGCTTCAGCTGCAGCCAGCGCATGAGTAGATAGTCCGGCGCGGCGGCCAGCATCGCGACGCCGAAGCCGACGGCCATGACCGCCGCGATGGTCATGATCATGAACAGCTTGCGCTCCATGATCTTGAAGCGCGCGTTGCCGGGCGCGTCGTCGATGGACGCGCCCTGGATCTGCGCGTGGTACACGAAGAGGCGCGGCAGGTAGAGCAGCGCCGCCATCCAGCTGATGACGCCAATCACGTGAAAGGCCTTCAGCCAGAGCATGCGGTCTTCCTGTGAGGCGCGAGGTTCGCCGGGTCCGTGTTCGCGTCGCAGACCACGGCACGCAACGCGGCCACGTGATCGGCGCGTGCATTGAGCGCGGGCACGTAGCTGTACTTCCGGCCGCCGGCGCCCAGAAAGACGTCGCGATTCTCCATGCCGATTTCCTCGAGCGTCTCGAGACAGTCGGCGGCGAACCCGGGGCAGATGACGCTGACGCTGTCGATGCCACGCTTCGGCATCGCCGCGAGCACCTCGCTGGTGTACGGCTGCAGCCACTGCGCCTTGCCGAAGCGCGACTGGAACGACACGCTCCAGGCATCGGACGCCAGTCCGAGCTTCTGCGCCAGCAGCGCAGCGGTGCGCTCGCACTGCGCGCGGTAGGGATCGCCGCGCGTGACGAAGAGTTCGGGTATGCCATGGAATGACATCAGCAGGTGCCGCGCGGTACCGGCTTCACGCCGGTGATCCAGCACGCTTGCCGCCAGCGCTTCGATGAACTCGGGCTGATCGTGGTAGTTCGACACGAACCGCATCGACGGCACGTGTCGCAGCGCGCGCAGCGCCGCACTCACCTGGTCGAACACGGCACCCGTGGAAGCACCGCAGTACTGCGGGAACATGGGCACCACGATGATTTCTTCGACGCCCGCGTTGCGCAGGCGATCGACGCCCTGCGCCACCGACTCGCCGCCCGTGTAGAGCATGGCCAGCGCGACGGGCATGGAGCGCTCGCGCAAGGCGGACTCCAGTCCCAGCCGCAGCGCTTCGCTCTGGATGGCCAGCGGCGAACCCTGCGGCGTCCAGATCGCGGCGTATTTCTTTGCGCTGGCGCGCGGACGTACCCGCAGGATGATGCCGTGCAGGATGGGCAACCACAGCCAGCGCGGCAGCTCGACCACGCGCGGATCACCCAGCAGTCCCGCCAGGAAAGCGCGCACATCGCGGGTCGCAAGCGTCGCCGGCGTGCCTGAATTCACCAGCAATACGCCCTGCTTCATGCGGCGCCCAGCCAGTCGCGCGGTTTCAGGTAGTCGGCCAGTAGCGCCTCGGCGCTGCCCGGCTCGGGCCGGTAGTCGTACCGCCACTCGGCGCGCGGCGGCAGCGACATGAGCAGCGACTCGGTACGCGCACTCGACTGCAGCCCGAAACGCGTGCCGCGGTCGAAAGCCAGGTTGAACTCCACGTAACGCCCGCGCCGCACCCGCTGGAAATCCTGCTCGCGCTCGCCAAAGGGCGTCGAGGCGCGGCGCTGCACGATCCGCGTGTAGGTTTCCAGGTAGGCATCGCCGATGCGCCGGATCAGCGCGAAGCAATGCTCGAAACCGCCACCGATCTCGGGCGTGAGGTCATTGAGATCGTCGGCGAAAAGGCCGCCGATGCCCCGCGTTTCGGCCCGATGCGGCAGGTAGAAATAGCGGTCGCAGGCTTCCTTGAGCAGTGGATAGACGCGCGGCCCGGCGGGCAGGCACGCGGCCTGCGCGGCCTCGTGCCAGGCGCGGGCGTCTTCGTCGAATGCATACACCGGCGTCAGGTCGAAACCGCCCCCGAACCACCAGGTTTCGCCGCCGCGCGCCGTGAACATGCGCACGTTGGCATGCGAGGTGGGCGCATACGGATTCACGGGATGCACCACGACGCTGGTGCCCATCGCGCGGAAGGGCTGGCCGGCCAGCTCGGTGTGCCGCTCGCTGGCGGCGGCGGGTAGTTTGGCGCCGGTGACGTCGCTGAAGGCTACGCCGGCGCGGTCGAAGGTGCGGCCGTTTTCGATCAGCGACAGCCGCCCGTTGCCGGCCAGTACGTCGGTCGGCGGGCGTTGCCACTGGTCGCGCCGCTGCTCACTCGAGGGATCGAGCGATTTCCAGGCGTCGCTGAGCCGCGTGTGCAGGCTGGTGAAGTATTCGCGCGCGGCCTCGATTTCCGCGGCGCCGATGGACGCGCCCATCAATTCACTCTCCCGCCGGTCGCGCTCTTCATGGTTCGCTCCGGAACAGGTACCCGCGGCCACGCAGCGTCACGATGTGCACCGGGTTCTCGGGATCCGGCTCGAACAGCTTGCGCAGGCGCAGGATGAAATTGTCGACGGTGCGGTCGGTGGGGAACTGGTCCATGCCCCACACCTCTTCGAGCAGGTCGGTGCGGGTCAGCGCGCGATTCTCGTTGGCCGAGAAGACCTCCATGAGCCGCAGCTCCTTGTCCGACAGCGACACCTCGCCTTCATTGGTGAAGGCCTGGCCCGTGTCGAACCGCACCCAGAAGCCCGCGAAAGCCAGGCGCTTCGGCGCGCTGGCGGCGCGGCCGCCGGCCCGGCGCAGCAGCGCCCGCACCCGCGCCAGCAGCTCGTTGACGTCGAAGGGCTTGGGTAGATAGTCATCGGCGCCGGCATCGAGGCCGCGCACCTTCGAGGTGGTGTCGGCCCGCGCCGTCAGCATGAGGATGGGGACGTCGATGCCCTGGTCGCGCGCGAAACGCGTGAGCGCAAAGCCATCACCGCCGGGCAGCATCACGTCGAGTATCGCGAGCTGGTAACCCTTGCCCGCCAGCAGTTCCCGGCCCTGCTCGAAATTCTCGGCGCTCACGATTTCGTAGCCGGCATGCCGCAGGTTGACGGCCACCAGCTCCCGCACCAGGCGTTCGTCCTCCACGATGGCGATGCGGTCAACCATGCGCGGCTCCCGCGGGCGCCACCTGCAAGGTCACGCTGAAAATCGCGCCCTTGCCGGGACCGGGGCTGCGCGCCGTGATGTCACCACCCATGCGTCGCGCCAGCTGGCGCGCGATCGCGAGCCCAAGTCCTGCGCCATGGGTCATGCCATCGCCGCTGCCACGATTGTGGATGTCGAAGAGCTTCTCGGCGGTCTGCGGCTCGAATCCGCGACCCTGGTCGCCGATGTCGAGCTGCCAACGTCCCTCGTGCACGCTGCCGCTGAGCCGCACGCGTCCGCCGCCGTACTTGTGCGCGTTGTCGAGCAGGTTTTCGAGGATGACGCGCAGACCATCGTGATCGGCCAGAACCTGCACGGCCTCGACGGAGGCGGAGTCCACTTCGCCGTCGCTCGAAGTGCGCGCGCGATGCGCGAGCAGGTCCGCGACGAACTGCGCCACGTCCAGCGGGCGCAGGCCCTCGCGGGGCTCGCGCGACATGGCACGTTGATAGGCGAGTATGGTCTCGGCGAGATGCTCGAGGCGATCACACTCGTGTTGCCCCAGGCGAATCAGTTCGGCGCGCTGTGCTTCCGGAATGCTGCCGATGGCCAGGCTCTGCAGCAATCCCTTGACTCCAGCCACCGGTGTCTTGAATTCATGGCTGGTGAATTGCAGGAGCTTTTCCATGTCTTCGCGCTGTTGCTTGCGACGCTGCGCCAGCAGGAACAGCACCACCAGGCTGCCGGAGAGCAGCAAGCCGAGCAGCGTCGACTCGCCGACCAGCATGACGTTGCGCCGGTCGTGGTGGGCCGCGATCTCGAGCTGGCGTTGCTCGACTTCTCCCGCCGTGAGTTGCGCCTGCGCGGCAAGCAGCTGTCGCTCCAGCGCCTCGTTGTCGCGCATCTCGCCCCCGAGCAGGATGGTCCACCAGCCCACGAGCGTGGCGGTGACCACCAGCGTGAAGCCGAGCACGATGAGCTCGGCACGTTCCGCGAACCATTGGCGGAACCCGGGGCGCATCAGGCTTTTTCGCTCGTTGCCAGCACGTCCAGCAGTTTATCGACATCCGCGGTGGTATGAGCCGCCGAGAGGAAACACACCTCGTATGCCGAGGGCGGCAGGTAGACACCGTGCGCCAGCCAGCCGCGGTAGCGCCGGTGGTATTCCTCGATGGCCGCGCCACTGATGCTCGAAGCCGCCACGGGCAATGCGCCCCGCGGGTCGAAATACGGCCAGACGATCGGGCCGATGCGCGGCAGCTGTGCCTGCGCCTTGAGCGCGTGGCGCGCGTAGGCGGAGTCCAGGTATTTGCCCAGCGTTTCCAGGTGTTGATAGGTGCCGCCTTCGGCGAGCTCCGTGAGGGTGGCGACGCCAGCCGCCAGGCACACGGGATTTCCCGCCATGGTGCCCGCCTGGTAGACCGGACCCAGCGGCGCCAGCTGACCCAGCAATTCACGGCGACCCAGCACCGCGGCGACCGGCATGCCGCCGCCCACGATCTTGCCCAGCGTGGTGAGGTCGGGCTCGATGCCGACGAGCTTGTCGTAGCCGTGGAAACCAAAACGAAAGCCGGTGATGACCTCGTCGAAAATGAGGACCACGCCATGTTCACGCGTGAGCTCGCGCAGGCGTCGCAGGTAATCACGCGACTGCATCAGCAGTCCATTGTTGGCCGGCACCGGCTCGACGATGGCGGCGGCCAGCTCCTTGCCGGCTTCGGCAAAAGCGCGCTCCAGCGCGGCGATGTCACCCAGGGGAATGACCAGCGTATCGGCCGCCACCGAGGCCGGAACGCCGGCGCTGTCCGCAAGACCCTGCGTGATGACGCCGCTGCCCGCCTTCACCATGAGCTGGTCCACGTGCCCGTGGTAGCAGCCGTCGAACTTGAGCAGCCGGCGGCGACCGTTGCTGGCGCGTGCGATGCGCACGGCGGTGGCGACGGCTTCCGTGCCGCTGACCACGAAGCGCACCAGCTGCGCATACGGATAGGCGCTCAGCACGCGCTCGGCGAGTTCGCCTTCGAGACGATGCGCCGTGCCGAAAGCGAGGCCGTTCGCGGCGGCGCGTTGCACGGCCTCGACGACTTTCGGATGGGCATGGCCGAGGATCAGGGGTCCCCACGCCATGCACAGGTCGAGATAGCGATTGCCGTCTTCGTCGACGGCAAACGCGCCCTTCGCTTCGCGGAAGAACACCGGCGTACCGCCCACCTTGCGGAAGGCACGCACCGGGCTCGAGACACCGGCCGGGATCAGCTTCTCGGCGCGGGCGAACAGGGCTGCGGAGCGATCGAGGTTCACCTCAACGCCCGACGAGTTGGCAGCCGGCGACGGCGGCGCGGATGAATGATTCACGTTGGGAACCCTCGGAAAGATCAGCGGGAATATCAATGGTGTTCGCGGCCCAGCCGCGTTCGGTGGCGATGCCCACGTAGGCGCGCTTGCCGATGACGTGGCAGCCGAAAGGCGTGGAGCAGCCGCCTTCGATGACGCGCAGGAACTCGCGTTCCCAGCGGGTGGCGAAATCGCAGGCCGGATCGACAAGTGCCGCGACCTGCGCCTCGATGCCGCCATCGGTGGCGCGGCACTGCGCCGCCAGCGCACCCTGCCCGGGCGGCGGAACCCACCACACCGGCGGCAGTTCCATGACCTCGAAGGCGGACAGGTCCAGCGCCAACCGCGTGAGTCCGGCTGCGGCAAGCACGATGGCATCGACGGATTCACCTTCGCCCAGCTTGCGCACGCGCGTGGGCACATTGCCGCGCAGCGGCACCGACCGGGCCTGCGGTGCGTAGTGGCCTAACAAGGCGCCGCGCCGCAGGCTGGACGCACCCACACGCGCGCCCGCCTTGAGCGGCAGCAATCCGTCGGCGCGTGGTGCGTGGAACTCCCGGCGTATCAACAACCAGTCGGACGAGTTGGCGCGCGGAAGAATGGTGCGATTCATCAGCCCGGCCGGCACCGCGGTTGGCAGATCCTTGAGCGAATGCACGACCAGGTCGATGCGCCGGTCGAGCAGCGCGACCTCGAGTTCCTTGGTGAAGAAACCCTTCTCGACGCCGCCGGCCAGGTACGGCGACTGGTCCACGTCACCGCGCGTGGTGATGACGGTGATGTCAGATTGCCAGTCCGCGCCAGGGGCCGCACTGCGCAGGGCCGCGAGCACGGTGCGTGACTGCCACAGGGCCAGGTCGCTGCCCCGGCTGCCGATCTGCCGCGCGCTCATTGGCTGTCGCGCCTCGCGGCCGAGATGAACTGGTGCAGCATCGCGTTCACTTCCGAGGTGAGCTTGCGTGCGCGTTGCGGTGGCAGTCCTTCGAGCAGGACCGGTAGTTTGTTCTGCATGAATTCGGTACGCATGGCGGTCATCGCCGCCAGTGTGTCGCTGGGCGGAGGCGCCAGCAATGTCTGGCAGATCCGCTCGGCGCTGGCGACGCACTCGGCGTCGAGCGCGGCGTATTCGGACTCCGGCAGCACGGCACCGTGTCCGTCGAGCAGCTCATCGAGAGCGGTGAGCTGCCAGCCCGGCGCGTCGACGATCTGCAAGGGACTGCCGAGATCGAAGACCCGGCGGCCGGCGCCTTCTGGCAGCGTGAGCCAGGCATGCGGCGCTCCCGAGGCCACGATGACGGTGTGCGCGCGCTGCACGGCGTTCTCGAAAGCCCGCATGCTGGCGCGATTGAAACTCTCGACCGCGGTGAACCCGGCATCGGCCAGCGCACGCAGCATGGCGCGGCCGATCTCGCCGAGGCCGAACACCGCGATGGGTGCGTCGCGCGGCACGTCCGGCATGCGCTGCACCACCAGCGCCTGCACGCCGCCGACGCGGCCCTGCGGCAATATGCGGCGCGCGCGGCCTAACAACTCACCCACTCCGCGCCACGCCACGTGCAGGTTGCGGCACACCGTGCCGGCCTCGTGGGCGCGTTCGAAAGAGCGCAGCACCTGGTTGCCGATGGCGTGTTCACCCTGTGCCACCGAGTCGAGACCCGCCGCGACACGCAGCAGTCCGCCGACCGCGGCGGCACCGTGACGGGCGCGCGGTCGCAGGTGATCGGGATTTTCCGCGGCGCCGATCAACGCGGCGCTGAACAGCTCGGCCGCCCACGCGGGCCGCGGGGAGGCCAACAACCACTCGACGCGCGCGCAACTTTCGATGCGCACCACGCCGGTGATTTCACCGGCGTCGAGCAACTGCCGCGCCGGACCCTCGGCCTCGGTGTCGAAGGCCACGAGCGCCGCGCGCACCGCCGAGGGCGCCTCGCGATAACTCATGCCGACCAGTGCGAGCGGGATCATGACTCCTCAGCGGAATTCCTGGGCCGTTTCCACGAGCGCGGCCACGGTCTCCGGCGGCGTGCCGGGCAGGATGCCGTGACCCAGGTTGAGAATGCAGTGTCGGCCACCCGAGGTCTTCTTCATGGTCTCGAGCAGGTCGCGGGTGCGCTGGCGGATGACGTCGGCGCTGCCCAGCAACAACACCGGGTCGATGTTTCCCTGCAGCAGGTGCTTCGGATACATCTGCCGCGCGACGCTCCATTCCGTGCGCCAGTCGAGCGAGAAACCGGTGACACCGCTCTCGCCGAGCAGCGGCATGAGGTGATGCCCGCCGCGCACGAACAGCAGCGTGGGCACCTTGCGGGCATTGAGCTTCGCGGTGATGCGTTGCAGGGCCGGCAGCGCGAAGTCGCGGTATTCATCCGGCGCGAGCAATCCGCCCCAGGAGTCGAACAGCTGCACGGCGTCAGCGCCGGCCTCCACCTGCGCCAGCAGCAGATCCGCGACCACGTCGGCAATGGTATTGAGCGCACGGCGTGCCAGCGCGGGATCACGATGCATGAGCGTGCGCGCTTCGCGGAAGTCGTCGCTGCCACCGCCTTCGACGCAGTAGGCGAACAGCGTGAACGGTGCGCCGGCGAAACCCAGGATGCCGTAGCGATCCTTGAGCGTTTCCTTGAGATGTGCCACCGCGCGCGGAAGATAGGCGATGCGGCCCAGCACACCGTCGATATTCCAGGCGTCGTAGTCCGCGCCGGTACGCAGCGGCTTCGCGATGATCGGGCCTTCTCCCTTGCCGAAGGTCACGCCCAGACCCAGGGCCAGCGGGATCACGAGGATGTCGGAGAACACGATGGCCGCGTCGAGCGCGTAGCGATCCAGCGGCTCGAGCGCGGCACGGGTAGAGAGTTCGGGGTTCTGGCAGACGTCCCAGAAGCTGTGCTCGGCGCGCAGCGCGCGATATCCCGGCAAGTAGCGCCCGGCCTGGCGCATCAACCATACGGGAGGGCGATCCAGCGCGTCGCCGCGCAGGGCCGCGAGGAAACGCTCGCGCGATTGCATTCGGGAATAACTCCAGTGGAATCAAGTGAAAGCGTACGACCGGGGTCTCGTCTGACTGTCACAGCTATGTCACGGCAGCGATGCTGCCGGTTCCCGCGCCGGGTCGCTGGGCTAACATCCATGACGGAGTTGTTACATTGCAGTACTCGTGGGTCATCACCAAGTCCCAGCCACATGCCGACAGCGTGGTCATCCAGCTGCGTCGTCAGGGCTTCAGCGCGCAGGCGCTGTGCTGCATCGAGCACCGCTGGCTGGATTGGCCCGAGCTGCAACGCATCGGTTCGTCGGGTCCCGCCGTCTTGTTCGTCACCAGTCGTGCCGCGGCGGCGCGCATCGAAGTGCCGCGCGGCATCTTCGTCGCGGCGATCGCGCCGACCACGTCGGCCACTCTCGAGGCCCGCGGCATCCGGGTGAACCTGACCGCTCACGGCGGCGTGCGCGAACTGGCCCAGGCGGTGAAGGACTCGGGCGCCGTGCCCGATGGCGCGGACGTTTTCTATCCCACCAGTGATGCAGCCCTGCGCCAGCCGGAGCACCTGGCCGGCGTGGAAGTGCTGAAGGCACGGTTTCGCGTGCACGTGCGGGCTGTCTACTCGACCGTGGCGCCGGACAACCTCGCGCAGGAACTCGCCGCTTTGCGCAGCTCCCTTGGCACGGGCACGCCGCCCGGTTACGCGTTCTGGAGTCCGTCGGCCATCGAGAACTTCGGCGCGGCCAGAGGTTTCGATCTGCCGCCCGGTCCGGCGGTGCTCATCGGCGGTTCGACCCTGCGCTGCTGGCAGGAGGCGGCGCCACCGGCGTGGCGCCGCGCCTATCGACATGATTCGGAAACGCCGCTCGAATGGTCGCTGCGATTCCTCGAGAAGGACGCGGCGGCCGGCAGCGGCAGCTAGCTACTTGATCGAACCCGGCTTGCGCATCATCTTGCGGATATCCGCCAGGTGCATCTCTTCCGCCGCGATCTGGTCGCGCGCGTACTCTTCCAGCCAGACGCTCTTGCCTTCCACCAGCTCCAGCAGCGAGTAGTAAGCCTGCAGGCCTTCCTTCTCGTGCTCGTGGGCTTCCTTGAGGATCTCGTTGACGTCGTGCTGGTGGGTTTCGAGCAGCGGTCCGATCTTGAGCGAGGGATGTCCGCCCAGGGCCGTGATGAGTTCGCCCGCGAGGACGGCATGCGCGTTCGACTCGGTGGCCTGCTCGCGCAGCCAGCCCACGATCGGGATGCGGTTGTGGCCGAAGATCATGAAGCTGTAGTGCATGTAACGCACCACGCCGGCCAGCTCCAGTTCGAGAACGTGATTGAGAGCGTCGATGACCTTCTTGTTCAGCTTGGGGTCGAGGGTTGAGTCGTTCATGGCGCGCACCTTGTGTCTTTCTTCACGGGCTCGGGATCGAGGGCGCGAATGTTAGCGCAGCCGTTTCGAAATCACCGATTTGCGAATGACAATGCGAATCCGTCGCATCTCATCGTTCGGCCCGCCCGACTACTGTCGGACATGCAGCCAATCGAAGTCGGCGTACCCCGCTTCGCCCGTTCCCGTGTTGAACGAGAACAATGCGGGTCGCGCCCCCTTCCACCAGCTGAAGCGCAGCTTCGACGGGCTGCCCAGTGCCACGAAGGTGGCGCCCTCGTCCAGGCTGTATTCATAGCTGGCCGCTTCGTCCGCGATGCGCAATCGCAGCTGCAGCGCTTTTCCGTCGAACGGCGGCCCCTCGATTTGTGCACCCGCGAAGGACCAGGTGATGTGCCGCTTGCCCGCGGTCTGGACCACGCCGATCCAGCTGGGTTGCACCTGCAGCACGGCGAGTCCGGCGCGCTGGCCGTCGCGCAGACCGTCGACTTCCAGGCGCGTGGTGATCTCCGTGGCCGGACCGTGCAGCACCTGCGTCAGCGTATTGCGCGCCGCGACGAAATCCGTGGCCCGCGTGGCGGTCAGGCGCATGAAGCCTGCGCGCGCGCCCAGGCTCCAGTTGGCGTCCAGCGGGTTGTGATTCCACTCCCACTGCACGCCTAACTTTCCGGTGGCGAATTCGTCCGAGGTCTGCACCGCCACGGGCGGCCACTTGCGGCCGACGTCCGGCATGGCATGCGACATCACCGGCTGGCCGGTGGTCGTCGAACCCGCGATGGGCTCACCCATGATGGGCCAGTCATCCACCCAGCGGACCGGCTGCAGGTGCACGATGCGGCCATAGGCGCCCGTGCTGTTGAAATGCGCGAACCAGCCATCGCCATTCGGCGTCTCGACGTAACCACCCTGGTGCGGGGCCTGCACCTGCGTGTTGCCCTGCGCCAGCACCGTGCGGATGTCATAGGGCCCCCAGATGTCCTTCGAGCGCATGACGGCCTGCGGGCCCTTCTCCACGCCGCCATAGGGCGCGAAGATGTAGTACCAGCCATTGCGCTTGAGTAGTTTGGGGCCTTCCAGCACAGGCAGCTTCACCGGGTCTTCGACGATGACCTTGCCCGCATCCAGCACCCGGGTGCCGTCGGCGCTCATGCGGTGCAGGATCAGCGGACCCGCGCCCACGCGCGAATGCACCAGGTAGGCGTTTCCATCCTCGTCCCAGAACGGACAGGGATCCTCGAGCCGGGCCTCGGCGATCACGGTCACGGGCTCGCTCCAGGGACCTTCGATTTTCTTCGCCGACACCATGAAGATGCCCTCGGTGGGCGTGGCGAAATAGATATAGAAGCGTCCCTTGTGATGGCGGATCGCCGGCGCCCACACCCCGGCGCTGTAGCGATGCCCCATCTCCGCGAAGAATCGCGCACGCTCGGAGCCGTCGCTGAATCCCAGCGGACCCGGCAGGTCGTACTTCGCGTCGAAGGGCAGCTTTGCCAGCGCGTGCCCCACCAGCGTCCAGTGCACGAGGTCACGCGACTCCAGCAACGGCAGACCCGGCGAGAAGTGGAACGACGACGCCGTCATGTAGTAGCGGTTGCCGACGCGGATCACGTCGGGATCCGAGTAGTCGCTGTACAGGATGGGATTGCGATAGGTGTCCTGCGCCACCGCGCCGAACGAAGCCAGCAACAACGCGATCCCGGCCACGACTACTTTCATGAACGCTCCTCGAGACGATGACGCCAGTTGGCCTGGTATTCGAGCAGGCCGGGAATCTTCACGGGCATGACATTGAGCAGCACGCCGGGTCGCGGCGACGGCAGGCCCGCGAGATGCGCCGCCACCCGCGTACCACCGCCTTCCGGGTAGGTGTGCACGGTGCCCGCGGGCACGCAGGCACCTAACAACCGGGCGAACAGGGAATTCCGCGCCAGCGGTCCGTCGACGAAAATTTCGCCAGCGGTACCCAGCGACTCGATGAGCTGCGCCGTCATCAGCACCGAGTAGAGCGTGGCCAGCGCGGCGCGTTGCGTGGCATCCAGTCCTTCGACGCCCTCGAGCGATCCCTGGCGGCCTGAATACGGTCCCGCGCTGGCGAAGGACGGCAGCGCCATGGCGCCGCGCGTCAGCACTTCGATGAGTGCGTCGATGGTGGGTTCGGCACCGCCGTGCGCGATGGCTTCGTATTCACGTCCGCCCATGTAACGCGCCGTGGCCACGGGCGCGCCAAACACATTGACGTTGGCGAGCATGTCACGCTCTTCGCGCAGCCGGCGCAGGTCACAGCGATTCGCCATGACGATGGTCCAGGTGCCGCTGGACACCACGGTGAAGGCCTCGCGCTCGCGATCGATGAGGAATCGCAGGTACGAGGCGTTCGAATCGTGGATGCCACTGACCACCACGCAGGTTTCACCAAGGCCGGTGGCCGCCGCCACGGAGGCGCGAATCGGGCCAAGCCGGTCGGTGGCCCGATGCATGGAAGGCATGAGCCGCGCCCATCCCTGCTTGCGTGCCAGCGACGAGTACACCTGGTCATGCGGCCGCCAGAGATCCGTGTGCGTGCCCAGCGACGTGACTTCCGCCGACATCACGCCGGACAGTCGCCAGGCCCAGTACTGTGGATACAGGAGAATGTGCGCCACGCGGCCGAACAGCTCCGGCTGTCGTTGTTGCAGGAAATACAGCTGTCGGCCGAGATTGAGTCCCTGTGGCAGGTTCGGCGAGAAAGTCAGATCGAAGGGATCGCGCAACCCGGAATACTCTTCGGCGACTTCGTCGAAACAGGTGTCTTCGTAGTCAGGCGCGGTAATCACTTCGCCCGCGTGATCCACGAGCACCGCGGCGGCGCCGTGCGCGATGGGCACGATGACCGAGATGCGCTCGCGATGCGGAGCGCTGAGCAACGATTCGAGCAGCCAGGTTTCTATGGCGACCACGTCGAGCTCGCGCGTGGCGGCTCCGGTGATCACATCGTTGGCGCGACGCAAGCTCCAGATCTCCTGGCCCAGCGCCGGATCGACCAGCGAGACCTTGGCGTTGGTCTTGCCTACGTCGAACACCGCAATCAGGGGACCGGAGCTCATTTACGCTGCACCAGCGCGGGAACCGCGACCACGAGAATCAGCAACGCGCCGGTAAAGATCGACATCACGATGCCGGGAATGTTCAGCAGGCCCAACCCGAAAGTCACGAGACCAAACACCAGTGCCGCCAGCACGACGCCGAGGATACTGCCCTTTCCGCCCCAGACCGAGACACCACCGAGTATCACCATGCTGATGATTTCGAGTTCCCACCCCTGCGCGATCGAGGGACGCGTGGAACCGAGTCGGGAGGTCAGCAGCACGGCCGCCAGCCCGCAAAACAATCCGGTCAGCGCGAACAGGGCGAAGCGGTAGCGATCCACGGGCACATTGGCGAACCGGCTGGCCACGGGGTTGGCGCCGATGGCATAGACCGCGCGGCCCCAGCGGGTGCGATGCAAAAAAAGTCCGAACAGCACCGCAAACAACACGAACAACGCCAGCTCCCAGGAAATCGCGCCTGCGAAGTATCCCTGGCCGAAGACGGCGAATGAATCCGGATAATTCTTGAGCACACGATCACCGAGCACCGCGTAGGCAACACCGCGAAACAACGTCATGGTGCCGATGGTGGCAACGATGGACGGCACGCGACCCAGCGTGACGAGCGCGCCATTGATGCAGCCCGCCACGAGCCCCGTGCCGAGACCAATGGCCGCAAGACCAGGAGTGCCCACGCCCTGCTCGGCCGCGAGACCCATCGCCACCGAGGCCAGCGCGATGATCGCGGCCACCGAGATGTCGATTTCGCCGGCGATGATCAGCAGCGCCAGCGGCAAGGCCACCAGCGCGCGCTCGGTGAAATTGAAGCTGGCATCCGAGAGCGTGTAGACATCGAGGAAATACGGAGAGACCGAGGCGAACAGCACGAACTCGAGCACCAGCACCAGCCCGAGCATGACCTCCCAGCGCTTGAGCGATTGCGTCATGGTCGCGCCTCGAGCGTGGAGCGCGGACGTGTACCCTGCCTTGCCGACATCAACACCGCGGCCACGATGACCACGCCGTTGATGAACATCTGCCAGAACGCGGAGATTCCCACCAGCGGCAGGCTGCCGCGGATGATGCCCAGGAACAGGCAGCCCAGCAGTACGCCGAGCGCGGTGCCCGCGCCGCCCGCGATGGCGACGCCGCCAATCAGACAGGCCGCGATCACCTGCAGCTCGAAGCCGAGCGCGATGTCCGTGTAAGCGACGGCATAACGCGCCACCCACAGGTAGCCGCAGATGCCGGCGATGGCGCCGCTGATGACGTAGGCCAGGAACTGCATGCGGCCTGGGTCGATGCCCGAATACGCCGCGGCTTCCGGATTACCGCCGGCCGCGTAGAAATTGCGGGCCGCACGCGTATGCCGCAGCGCGAACACGAAGCCCGCGGCGCACAGCAGCGACATCCAGGCCAGGGTAGTCAGGCCCAGGAATTGCGCGCGCGTGAAGGCCAGGAACTCGCGCGTCATCTCGTTCTCGTTGACCCAGGCGCCTTTGGAGAGCAGGTAGATGACGCCGCGATACACAGACATCGTGCCCAGCGTCACCACGATGGGTGGCAGGCGCAGCTTCCACACCAGCAATCCGTTGATCGCACCCAACAGCCCGCCGGCCACCAGCGTCAGCAGCAACACGGGTACTACGCCCGCTTCGGGGAAGGCGCGATTGAACAGCGCCGCCAGCATGCCGCAGAGCGCGAGATTCGCGGCCACCGACAGGTCGATGCCACGCACCAGGATGACCAGCATCTGGCCCAGCGCCACCATGAGAAGGATGGCCGTGTCGTCGAGCACGCCGGCCAGATTGCGCGGCGTGGCGAAGCCTGGAAAAACCACCGTCACCGCCACCAGCAACGCGAGCGTCAACAACGCCAGGCGGGCGTCGCGACGCGTGGCCTCGGACCATTTGCTGATCGGAGCCATCAGGCGTCACTCGCCGCGCGCAGCAGGTTTTCGCTAGTGGCTTCCGCCCGCGTGAATTCGCCGCGCAACCGGCCGCGTCGCATCACCAGCACGCGATCTGACATGCCGAGGATCTCCGGCAGCTCGGAGGAAATCAGGATGACGCCATGGCCGGCACAGGCGTATTCGCTGGTGACCGCGTGCACCGCGGCCTTGGCGCCGACGTCGATGCCCTTGGTGGGCTCGTCGAGGATCAACACCGCGGGTTTGCGCGCCAGCCACTTGGCCAGCACCACTTTCTGCTGGTTGCCACCGGACAGGTTCTGCACGGCCTGCGCCGGGCCTTCGGCCTTGATGCCCAGCGCGCCTATCCAGTGTGTCGCGAGCTCGGATTCGCGCCGCGCGGCATACCAGCCCTGCGGCGCCAGCGCCGCGAGATTCGGCAACGCGATGTTGGCGCCGATAGAGAACGGCAGGATGCTGCCTTGACCCTGCCGGTCCTCGGGCACCAGGGCGATGTCGGCCGAACCGCTCACGTTGCCCGCGTCCGCGCGCTGCGTGCCGAACAACACCTGCGCGAGTTCGCTGCGGCCCGCGCCGACCAGTCCGTAGATGCCGAGGATTTCGCCGCGGCGCAGCTGGAAGCTGATGCCCTCGAATTCGCCGGCGCGCCCGAGATTGTCGACGCTCAGCAGGACCTCGCCGGGCTGCGTGGATTGCTTGGGAAACAGCTGGTCCACGGGCCGTCCGACCATGAGCCGGATGAGTTGATCCCGATCCGTCGAAGCCAGCAGCCCCGCACCCACCGAGGCGCCATCGCGGAACACCGCGTAGCGATCCGCCAGCTCGAAGACCTCGTCGAAGCGATGCGAGATGAACAGCAGCGCGCAACCGGCGTCGCGCAGCTTTCGGGCGATGCGAAACAGCTCGGCGCATTCGCGCTGCGACAGCGACGCCGTGGGCTCGTCGAGAATCAGCACCCGCGAGTCGTTGACCAGGGCGCGCGCAATCTGCACCACGTGCTTCTGCGCGATGCTCAGCGAGGACACCAGCGTGTCGGCGTCGAAATCCGCGTCCAGGTCTTTCAGCACGGCCTGGGCGCGAGAGCGCAGCGCGTCCCAGTCCACCAGCCCGCGCCGCCGCGGATGCGCATTGACGAACAGGTTTTCGGCTACGGAGAGATGCCCGAACACCAGGCATTCCTGGTGCACCACGCCGATGCCGAGATCCCGCGCGGCCGTGGGGCTGGCGATCTTCGTCGCCTGGCCATCCAGCGTGATGGTGCCGGCGTCCGGCTGGTGCACGCCGGAAAGCACCTTCACCAGCGTCGACTTGCCCGCGCCGTTTTCACCGAGCAGCGCCGTGATCGAACCGCGATGCAGCTCGAGGTCCACACCACCCAGCGCGCGCACGCCGCCGAAGCTCTTGCGAACACCGGTGAGCGATAGAAAGGGCGGCACGAAAACGCGCTCAGAAAATCTTCGCGAAGTCCGCCACGTTGCTGGCGTCGTAGATGAACGGCCGGCTCATGGCACCCACGCCATCCGCGCCGAAGCTCACCTCGCCCATGCGGCCGGCCGCCACGGGCTGGTTCACCGCGGCCCCACGCGACAGCTGCGTCGCCACCTGCGTGGCCGTGTAGCCGAGATCGATGGGATTCCAGATCGCGAACTTGGGCACCACGCCCTTCTGCACGTAGCCCGCGAGCTCCGAGGGCAGTCCGAGGCCGGTCACCTTGATCTGGCCGGTCTTGCCCTGGTCTTCCACGGCACGCGCCGTGGCCACGATGCCCACCGAGCTGATGCTCACCAGCACTGAAAGATCCGGGTGCTGCTGGATAAGAGCCACCGCCTCGCGATACGACTTGTCGGAGACATCGTCGCCATAAACCACCGCCACCATCTCGAGACCCGGCTGCTGCGGCAACGCCTTGCGCATCTCGTCCAGCCAGGAGTTCTGGTTGGTGGAGGTGGGCGTGGCCGAGACCACCGCGAACTTGCCCTTGCCTTTTCCGTCCACCTGCGGCGCAAGTTCGGCCGCCAGGGCCACGACTGTTTCACCAATGAGCTGATCTGACGATGGCGCGAGGTGCGCAAGTCGTCCAGCCTGGGCCACCGCGGAGTCGTACGACACCACCTTGATACCGCGATCCATGGCCTTCTTGAGCGTGGGCACCAGCGCATCGGGATCGTTGGCCGACACCGCGATGGCGTCGACGCGCTGCGCGATCAACGCGTTCAGCACTTCGATCTGGCCCTCGGCCGTGGGCGTCGTGGGCCCGGTAAAGATCAGCTCGACGCCGAGTTCCTTCGCCGCTTCCTCGCCGCCTTTCTTCACGGCGTCGAAGAACCCGTTGCCCAGCGACTTGGCCACGAGACCCACGCGGGCCCGCGCGGGCGCTTCCGGTTCGCTCTTCTTGCCACAACCCGAGACGCCCGCGGCCAACACGGCGCATGCGGCAACGACGACGAAGTTTTTCAATGTGTCCCCTGTGCCCGTTGTCAGGCGATTTCTTTGACGTCTTCAGGCGTCACTTTCGCGACGATGACCTGGATGCCCGCGGCGCGGAAATCCTCGAGCTCCTCGGGTCGCGCGCCATCGTCGGTGACGATGGTGTGGATGCGATCCAGGCCGGCGACGATCATCGCGGACTTGCGGCGCAGCTTGGAGCTGTCCGCCATCACGATGACGTGCTCGCTGCGCTTCAGCAGCTTGGTCTGGGCCTGCACGATGAGCGGATCGGCTTCCATGATGCCGAAGCGATTCAGGCCATAGCAGCTCACGAACAGCTTGTTGCCCCAGAAGCTCTCGATGCCGTCGTTCTCGAACGGCGAGAGCACGATGTTCTGCTCGCGGAAAATCGTGCCGCCCGGCAGCGTGATGCGATTGCGGCTGGTGGCGAATAGTTTGGCCGCGATCGGAAACGAGTTGGTGAGGATGTCGAGGTCCGAGTCCTGCAGAAACTCCACCAGCGCGTAGGTCGTCGTGCCGCCGTTGATGATGATGCTTTCGCCGGGAACGATCAGCGCGGCCGCGGCGCGCGCGATGGCGCGCTTCTGCGGCACGCTCACGTCCTGGCTCATCGCGAACGGCATGCCGACCAGGTGCGGCTGGTGCCGCGGGCGCACCGCTTCCGCGCCGCCGCGAATGCGTTTGACCTCGCCACGCTCCGCCAGCGCATTGATGTCGCGGCGGATGGTCGCCTCGGAGGCGCCCAGCAGGTCGAGCAAGTCGCCCACGCTGACGATGGAGCGCTCTTCGACGAGCTTGAGGATCAGGTTATGGCGCTCTTTTTCCAGCATTCGTCCCCCCGGTTCAGGCCATGATCGATTCTGAACGCGATTGATTGTATATGACCGCTTCGTGTGATAAACAGCCCCACCTAAGCGAGCGGCTGCGTACTTTAGCGCCGCTCCGTCCCGGAGACATTTGGATGACTGTGGTTCAGGCGGCGCCCCAGGCGCCTCTCGAAATCGAAAATCGCTGGGACGACTCCCACGCCGGCCGGCTGTCACCGGCTGAACTCCTTCTTTATCGCTCAAACCTGCTCGGCAGCGACAAGCGAATCACGAATTTTGGCGGGGGCAATACCTCGGCCAAGCTCAGGGAAAAGGACCCGCTGACGGGTGCCGAGGCCGAGGTGCTCTGGGTCAAGGGCTCGGGCGGCGACCTGGGGACCATGAAGCTCGACGGCTTCTCCACTTTGTACATGGAGAAGTTCCGGGCGCTGGAGAAGTTCCACAAGCCGAATGTCGACAACGACGCCGTCATGGTGCCGCTGTACGCGCACTGCGCCTTCAACCTGAATCCGCGCGCCGCGAGCATCGACACCCCGCTGCATGGCTTCATCGATCGCGCGCATGTCGACCACATGCATCCCGATGCGCTGATTGCGATCGCGGCCTCGTCTGATTCGAAGAAGCTCACCGAGGAAATCTTCGGCGGCGAAATCGGCTGGCTGCCGTGGATCCGTCCCGGCTACGAGCTCGGCCTCAAGCTGCGCGAACTCACGCAGAAAAACCCCAAGCTGAAAGGCGCGGTGCTCGAGGCGCATGGACTCTTCACCTGGGGTGACAGCTCCCGGGCCTGCTACGAGAACACGCTCGACATCATCAACCGCGCCACGCAATGGCTCACCGAGAAGTCACGCGGCAAGCGTCCCTTCGGCGCCGTGGCCACGCCCGCGCTGACCATCGACCGCCGGCGCGAAGTCGCGGCCGCCATCATGCCGGCGATCCGCGGGCTCATCTCCAAAGGCCCCGACGGCAATCCCGGTGTCTACAAGGTGGGCCACTTCGACGACAGCGAGACCGTGCTCGATTTCGTGGGCGGTGAGAAGCTCGCCGGCCTCGCCGCGCTCGGCACTTCCTGCCCGGATCATTTCCTGCGCACCAAGATCTGGCCGCTGGTGCTGCCCTTCGACGCGGCCCGCGACAGCGTCGCGGACCTCACGGCGCGACTGAAGCCGGCCATCGAGAGCTACCGCGAGCGTTACGCGGCCTATTACGAGCGCTGCAAACGCGCCGATTCGCCGAAGATGCGCGACGCCAACGCGGTGGTCTACCTGGTGCCCGGCGTCGGCATGATCACGTTCGCGGCGGACAAGGCCACCGCGCGCATTGCCGGCGAGTTCTACGTCAACGCCATCAACGTGATGCGCGGCGCCGCCAGCGTGTCCAACTACCGCGGGTTGCCCGAGCAGGAAGCCTTTGACATCGAGTACTGGCTGCTCGAGGAAGCCAAGCTGCAGCGAATGCCCAGACCTAAGGCACTGGCCGGGCGCGTCGCGCTGATCACCGGCGGTGCCGGCGGCATCGGCCTCGCCACCGCGCGTCGCCTCATGGACGACGGCGCCTGCGTGGTGTTGTGCGACATCGACCGCGAAGCCCTGAGCGGCGCCGAAGGCGAGCTGCGCAAGAAATACGGCGCGGACCTCGTGGCCAGCTCGTGGGTGGACGTCACGCGCGAAGACGCGGTGATCGCGGGCTTCCGCGACTGCGCCTGGAAATTCGGTGGCGTGGACATCTGCGTCTCCAACGCCGGCATCGCCTCGGCTTCGCCCGTGGAAGACACCACGCTGGCGCTGTGGCAGAAGAACATGGACATCCTGTCCACGGGCTACTTCCTGATCGCGCGCCAGGCCTTCCAGCTCTTCAAGAGCCAGGGCATCGGCGGTTCCATCGTGTTCATCGGATCCAAGAACGCTCTCGCCGCCTCGCCCGGCGCCGCCGCCTACTGCACGGCCAAGGCCGCCGAACTGCACCTGGCGCGTTGCCTGGCGCTCGAAGGCGCGCCGCATGGCATCCGCGTGAACGTCGTGAACCCAGACGCGGTGCTGCGTGGCTCGCGTATCTGGCAGGGCGAATGGGCCACGCAGCGCGCCGCCCAGAACAAGACCAGCGTGGACAATCTCGAAACCGTGTACCGTGAACGCAGCCTGCTCAAGCGCAGCGTTTATCCCGAAGACGTGGCCGAAGCCGTGGCATTCTTCGCCTCGGAGCGTTCGGCCAAGTCCACGGGCAACATCGTCAACGTCGACGCCGGCAACGCCACCGCATTCACGCGCTGAGGTTGGGGGATCATGGGTTACGCCGATCCGCGCGACGCGAACTACATCGCGTCGGCTAACAAGTCACAGGCGGACGCGCTCAACGCGGACTACACCACGCTGGGCATGCAGCTGGCGCGCCGCAGTATCGACATCGATGACATCACGCGCGCCGTGGCGAAGTTCCGCGTGGCCATTCCATCCTGGGGCGTGGGCACGGGCGGCACGCGCTTCGGCCGTTTTCCGGGCCAGGGTGAGCCGCGCAATGTGTTCGAGAAGCTCGAAGACTGCGCTGTCATCCATCGCCTGACCGCGGCCACGCCGACGGTATCGCTGCACATCCCCTGGGATCGCACCGACGACTACAAGGGCTTGCGTGAACACGGCGCGGCGCTGGGGCTCGGTTTCGACGCCATGAATTCCAATACTTTCCAGGACCAGCCGGGCCAGGCGCTGTCGTACAAGTACGGCAGCCTCACGCACACGGATGCCGCGGTGCGCGCCCAGGCCGTGGCGCACAACATCGAGTGCATCAAGGCCGGCGCCGTGCTCGGCTCGCGGGCGCTCACGGTGTGGATCGGCGATGGCGCCAACTTCCCCGGCCAGTCGCATCTGGGCAAGGCCTTCGAGCGTTACCTCGATTCGATGGTGGCTATCTACCGGGCGCTGCCGGCCGACTGGCGGATGTTCATCGAGCACAAGATGTACGAGCCGGCGTTCTACGCCACGGTCATCCAGGACTGGGGCAGTTCGCTCATGGCGGCGCAGGCGCTGGGTCCCAAGGCCTTCTGCCTCGTCGACCTCGGGCATCACGCGCCCAACGTGAACATCGAGATGATCGTCGCGCGGCTGGTGCACGCGCGCCGCCTCGGCGGTTTCCATTTCAACGATTCGAAATACGGCGACGACGATCTCGACGCCGGCTCCATCGAGCCGTTCCGGCTGTTCCTGGTGTTCAACGAACTGGTGGAGGCGGAGCTCGCGAAGTCGAAGGACTTCGACCCCGCGCACATGCTCGACCAGTCGCACAACATCACCGACCCCATCGAAAGCCTGATGACCAGCGCCATCGAACTGCAGCGCGCCTATGCGCAGGCCCTGATCGTGGAACGCGCCGCACTGCACGCCGCGCAGGATGCGAACGACGTGCTGCTGGCCCAGCAGACGCTGAAGCGCGCGTACACCACGGACGTGTCACCCATCCTCGCGCAGGCGCGTGCGTCGAAGGGCGGCGCGATTGATCCGGTGGGTGCCTACCGGGCCAGCGGCTATCGCGCACGCTGCGCGCAGGCGCGTCCCGGCAAGCAGAATCTCGGCGGCGGAATCGTCTGAACTAGAGCTTGGGCGCGATCGCCCGCGCGATCTTCTCAGCGTGTTCGAGATTGGCAGGACCACTGCCTCCGCAAGCCGCACCGATATTGGCGATGGCCTTGCTGGTGCGGATCGCCATCTGCGCTCCCAGCATGCCGCCATCCACGGCCGCGGCCTCTTCCGCGATGCCCGCGACGGGATGAGTCTGGCCGAACGCACCCATGGACAGCACCATCGCGTCGTAATTGCGCTTCAGATCGGGAACCTCGTACCAGCCTGCGCCCATGGGCGTGACCATGCCGCACAGGCGGCCTTCGGCGTTCTTCCATTCACAGGCCTTGGTGCCGTTGGGCATGGAACTGCCGCTGGCGGTGACGGGCTGGCCAAACAAGGTGTTCGGGTCGTCGATCAGCGCGCAGGCATCGCCCGAGGCGGCCACCGCGGTTTCGGGGGTGGCGGCGGCATTGCTGGCCGCGCTGTCCGGTGCCGGTGATTTTCCGCAGGCCACGAGCGCCATCGCGAGCACTGCCAGGGTCATCGTCCGTGTCATAAGTCTCCCTCCTGTGTCTGCCGATAGTTTGGCACGGCGCCCGTACCCGCTCCATTTCACTCACAGTCGAATTGAATGGGGGCAGCCCCCGTTTCCTTGCAAAAGGGGTCAGCCCTCCGATCGAGTTGAAGAATTTTTTGTCCTGGAAGGCTGACCCCTTTTGCAAGGAAATGGGGGCTGCCCCCATACTTCATCATGGTCATCAATTCGATCGCCGATCTGCGCGAACTCGCGCGCAAACGCATCCCGCGCGCCATCTTCGACTACGCCGACCGCGGCTCGTACGACGAGGTCACGTTCAACCGCAACCTCGACGACCTGCACGCCATCCAGCTGCGCCAGCGGGTGATGGTCGACGTGTCGAAGCAGCAGCTGGCCACGAACATCATGGGCGAGGACTGGTCGATCCCGCTCGGCATCGGCCCCACCGGGCTCACCGGCCTGTTCCACGCCAACGGTGAAATGCTGGGCGCCCGGGCCGCGCAGGCTTTCGGCGTGCCCTTCTGCCTGAGCACGCTGTCCATCGGCTCCATCGAGGACGTGCGCAGCGCGGTCCAGAAGCCGTTCTGGTTCCAGGTCTACCTGATGCGCGATCGAGGCTTCAACGTGGAGCTGCTGGATCGCGCCAAGGCGGCCAACTGCTCGGCCATCATGCTCACCGTCGACATGCCCGTGCAGGGGCTGCGTCGCCGTGACGCCAAGAACGGTCTGTCGATTCCGCCGCGTCTCACGGCCAAGAACGCCTTCGAGATCGCCATGAAGCCGGGCTGGGCTCTCAAGGTGCTCATGGGCAAGCGCCGCAGCTTCGGCAATCTCGAGGGACGCATGACCGAGGGCGCGGGCCTCAAGACCCTGGCCGAACGCATCGCCCAGCAGTTCGATCCCACCGTCACCTGGAAGGACTTCGCCTGGCTGCGCGAACAGTGGCCGCGCAAGATCATCATCAAGGGCATCCTCGATGCCGAGGATGCGCGCATGGCCTGCGAGGTCGGCGCCGACGCCATCGTGGTCTCCAACCATGGTGGCCGCCAGCTCGACGGCGCGCGCTCCACCATCTCGGCCCTGCCCGAGGTGGTCAATGCCGTCGCCGGCCGCTGCGAGGTGCTGTTCGACGGCGGGGTGCGCACCGGCCAGGACGTGCTCAAGGCGCTGGCGCTGGGTGCCAAGGGCTGCCTCATGGGCAAGGCCTTTCTCTACGCCCTGGCGGCACGCGGCGAAGCCGGCGTGACCCTGGCGCTGGACATCATGCGCAAGGAGCTGGCCGTGAGCCTGGCCCTCACCGGCGCCAACGACGTGCGCAACGTGACGCCGGACGTCCTGGTCCGCTGAACACGCGCGTCAGTCTTTTCCCACGCCGGACTGCCGGGATTCCCACGCGCCACCGTCGATAGACTGCCCGCCCAATCACAGGGTTGAGCGTGCAGGCAGCAAGCGGCAAGGTGGCGACTGGCTCGACGACGTCCCCGGCCGCGGATTTCCTGGCCGGCGGCGGCGAGAGCGGCGCGCGCCTGCGCGCGGTCGACTGGTCCCGCACCGCCCTGGGCCCGCCCGAACACTGGCCCCGCTCCCTCAAGACCATCGTCCGCATGATGCTCGACTCGCGTTATGCGATGTGGATGCTCTGGGGCCCCGAGTACACCTTCTTCTGCAACGACGCCTATCTACCCACGGTGGGCATCCGCCGCGCCTGGGTGATGGGCACCCGTTCGGACAAGGTCTGGTCCGAGATCTGGCCGGACGTCTGGCCGCGCATCGAGCAGGTGCTGACGCGCGGCGAGTCCACCTGGGACGAGGGCCTGCTGCTGTTCCTGGAGCGCAGCGGATTTCCCGAAGAGACCTACCACACCTTCTCGTACAGCCCCGTCTACGACGACGACAACCGCATTGCCGGCATGTTGTGCGTGGTCACCGAGGTCACCGAACGCGTGCAGTCGGAGCGCGGCCTTTCGCTGCTGCGCGACCTGTCAGCGCGCGCACCGGGCGCGCCCACGGTTCGCGATTCACTCCAGCGGCTGATGTCGGTGCTCGAATCCGACGCGCTGGACGTGACCTTCGCCTCGCTCATGCTGCTCGACGAAGACCGGCAATCGGCCACGCGCGCGGCGCACTTCGGCAACCTGCCGAAGCTCTGCGCGAGCGAGTCATTGGCGCTGGGCACGGACGGCTTCGCGCAGCGCCTGGCGCGCGTCGCGCGACTCGGCGAGGCCGACATCGCCGACCTGGCGGCGGAAGGCGCGCTGGTACCGGCACGCCTGTGGCCCGATCTCGTCACCCAGGCGGTGATCACCCCCATCCAGGGTGCCAAGAACGCCGTGGCCGGACTGTTGATCATGGGCGTGTCTCCACGCCGAAAATTCGATGCGAGCTACCGGCGCTTCTTCGACCTGGTGGCCGGCCAGTTCAGCTCGGTGCTGGCCGATGCCCAGGCCTACGAAGCCGAACGCGCCCGAGCCGAAGCGCTGACCGAACTGGACCGCGCCAAGACGCAGTTCTTCTCCAACGTCAGCCACGAGTTCCGCACACCACTCACGCTCATGCTGGGACCGCTCGAGGACGCGCTCGCCGATGCCAGTGCCCCGCCCGCCCTGCGCGAACGCATGGCGCTGGCGCATCGCAATGCCCAGCGCCTGCTGCGGCTGGTCAATTCGCTGCTGGATTTCTCGCGCATCGAAGCTGGACGCGTGCAGGCGGTCTTCGAGCCCACGGATCTCGTGTCGCTGACGACGGATCTCGCCAGCACCTTCCGCTCCGCCATCGAACGCGCCGGGCTCAGCCTCACCATCCAGGCATCACCGCTGCGGCAACGCGCGCTCGTCGATCGGGGGATGTGGGAGAAGATCGTCCTCAACCTGTTGTCGAATGCCTTCAAGTTCACCCTGCAGGGCGGCATCGAGGTACGGGTCCGCGAGGACGGCGACAACGCCATCATCGAGGTCCGCGATACCGGCGTCGGCGTGCCGGAAGACGCGCTGCCGCGCCTGTTCGAGCGGTTCTATCGCGTCCAGGACTCGGGCGGCCGAACGCACGAAGGCACCGGCATTGGTCTCGCGCTGGTCCAGGAACTGGTGCGCCAGCATGGCGGCCACATCGGCGTGACCAGCCGCCTCGGCGCCGGCACCACGTTTCGCGTGTCCATTCCGCTGGGCCACGACCACCTGCCGGCCGAGCGTATCCGCGCGGCGCGCGACTACGCGGCGCCGGCGAACAATCCCTATGTGCAGGAGGCGCTGGAATGGCAGGACCCGGGCGCTGCCGCGGCTTCCGAATCCCGCCCCAGCGACCACCGTTTCGCGGCCACTTTCGGCGCGCGCATCCTGCTGGCCGATGACAACGCCGACATGCGCGGCTACTTCACCAGCCTGCTGTCGCCAGACTACCGGCTCGAAGTCGTCCCCGATGGCGAGGCCGCGCTGGGGGCCGCGCGCCGCGAGCGGCCGGAACTCATCGTCTCCGACGTGATGATGCCGCGGCTCGATGGATTCGGACTCATCAAGGCGGTGCGTGCCGATCCCGCCTTGCGCGATGTGCCGGTAATCCTGGTGTCGGCCCGAGCCGGAGAAGAATCGCGCATCGAAGGCCTGGATGCCGGCGCCGACGATTACCTGGTCAAACCCTTCTCCGCGCGCGAACTGCTGGCACGCGTGGGAGCAATGCTGGAGCGCACGCGCCTGCACGCCGCGGTACTGGACGAACAGCGCCTGGCGCGCGACGCCGCGCAATTGCGCGTCGAACAGTTCAAGACCCTGATCGACGAAGCCCCCATGGGCGTATTCCTCGTCGACTCTGACCTGCGCATTCGCGAAGTGAACCCCACGGCGCGGCCCGGCTTCGGCCTGTCCGATCCCATCGGCGCGGACTTCCGCGAGGTGGTGCGGCGTCATTGGGACCCCGCCTACGCGGAAGAGCTCATCCGCACCTTCGAAACCACGCTGACGACCGGCGAGCCCTTCCACATGCCCGAGCGCATCGAGCGGCGCGCCGACCGGCAAGTGCTCGAGGCCTACGAATGGCGCATCTCACGTATTCCACTGCCGGAGGGTGGGTTCGGCGTGGTGTCGTATTACCGCGATATCTCGCAGCAGGTGAGCGTGCGCACGGCGCTGGAAACCGCGGATCGCCAGAAAGACGAATTCCTCGCCATGCTGGCGCATGAGCTGCGCAATCCGCTGGCGCCCATCCGCATGGCCTCCGAGCTGCTCACGCGCACGCAGCAGCCCGATGGTCGTGCCCAGACGGCCATCGAAATCGTGAAGCGCCAGGTGAGCCACCTGACGCGTCTGGTGGACGACCTGCTCGACATCTCGCGCATCACGCGCTCCCGCATCGAATTGCGTCGGCGGGACGTGGTGCTCGCCGAAGTCATCGCCCAGGCGCTGGAGACCGTGGAATCGCTGGTGCGCGAGAAACACCACGATGTGACCTCCACCTCCGGGCTGGAAGCACTGGTGGTGAACGGCGACCCGGCGCGCCTGGTGCAATGCGTGGCCAACCTGCTCACCAACGCCATCAAGTACACCGACGCCCACGGACGCATCCACATCGAAGCGCATGCCGATGGGGATGCCGCGGTGATTACCGTCAGCGACAACGGCACCGGCATCGCGCCGGACCTGCTGCCGCACATCTTCGATCTCTTCGTGCAGAGCAAGCGCACGCTGGATCGCTCGCAGGGCGGGCTCGGCATCGGACTCTCGGTGGTTAAGCGGCTCATCGAGATGCACGGCGGCACGGTGTCCGCCACCAGCCCCGGCGCGGGCCAGGGCGCCACGTTCACCATCCGGCTGCCTCGCGTGGCGCGGGCCGACGTCACCGCCACCGACGTGAGTACGCCGGCCGTGGCGCGGCGTCGCGCGCTGGTGGTCGACGACAACCAGGATGCGGCCGAGTCGCTCGCCATGCTGCTGTCGCTCGACGGGCACGAGGTGCAGTCGGTATTCACGGCGGAGCAGGCGCTGGAGTGCGTGGCGACGTTTCAGCCCGAGGTCATGCTGCTGGATATCGGGCTGCCGGGGATGGATGGATACGAAGTGGCGCGGCGCGTGCGCGCGCTGCCGGGCGGTGAGCAGATCCGGCTGGTCGCGCTCACGGGTTATGGACAGACCGAGGACCGCCGGCGCGCGCTCGCGGCCGGGTTCAATGATCACCTGGTGAAACCCGTCGAGCCCGCGCGACTCGCGCAGTCGCTGGCGCGGCAATAAGCATCGCGATCGACGGTGCGAGAGCGAACTTCCCGCGGCCAAAAAAAAGCGCCGCCGGAGGAGGAACCCGGCGGCGCCACATCATCACCACATCATCAGAAGCTGACGTTGACTCCGAGGAACATCGTCACGCCCGCGTAATCGTAGGTCGCGGGGAACGTGTTTCCGTAGCCACCGAAGCCCGCCACGATCGGCGGATCCGCATCGAGCACGTTGTTGGCGCCCGCGTACACCTCGGCCTTGTCGGTGATGTCATACGTGAACGACAGGTCGAAGTAGTTCATCGCGTCGAACGTCGCGTTGGTCATGGTCGACGGGTCCGGATAGAACTGCTTGTTGGTCAGCGGCAGCACCACGCGGTCGGTGGTCACGCTGTCGATGTACCGGTGACGCAGGCTGACCCCGATGGGGCCCGTGGTCCAGGTCAGGCGCGTGACGCCCTTGAACTCCGGAATGGGCTCACCGCAGGTCGAGCCATAGGCGCCCACGCAACGGTTGCGCGTGCCCGGCGTCGCCAGCATCGGCGTGATGGTGAACTTGTCGGTGAAGGTCCACTGCGACGTGAGGTCGAACCGGCTGCCACCTTCCGCGCCGAAGCCCACATCCCAGCCGTAGCGCGCGCCGAGGTCGACGCCGACGGTCGCGATGCGACCGATATTCGCCGACAGCACGTCGAGCGAGTACGGCACCGAGATCGAGCCCAGCGACGGTGAGCGGTTGACCGCCTGGCAGAAGTCGCTGTTGATGTCCTGGACCGTGAAGTAGCAGAGGTTCAGCGTGGCCTGCGCACCGCCGCCCAGCTGCGCGATCGCGCCTTCGAGCTTGATGTCGAAGTAGTCGACCGTCACCACCAGGTCCTCGACGAACGACGGCGTGAACACCACGCCGAGGGTGGTCGTGTCCGAGGTCTCTTCCTGCAGGTTCACGTTGCCGCCGGTGCGCACCGGCATGACGCCGGGAGGCTGTGACTGCACACCTGCGCCGAACACCGAGGTGGACGGCACGCCGGTGGCGATACACAGGTCCCGCACCGCCTGTGAGCGGTTGGTGGTGTTGGCGGCACCGCAAGGATCGATGATGGTCTGGAAGTTCAGCTGCAAGCCGCCGTAAAGGTCACCGATGTTCGGCGCGCGAATGGCGCGCTGGAACTGTCCGCGGAAGGCCAGCGACTCGTTCATGCGCCAGTCGAGACCGTACAGGTAGGTGGACACGCGGCCCACGCCGTCGAGGTCGTAATCCGAACTGCGGTAGCCGCCGTTCGCGGTCAGGGCCTGCACGAACGGCAGTTCGCTCAGGATCGGGATACGCAACTCGCCGAAGAATTCCTTGGCGGTGATGTCACCCGCGGTCGGCAGACCGGGGTTGAAGCCGATCACGTCGCCCGAACGCAGGTACTCGTCCGGAATGTACTCGGCTTCCGCGGTACGCCATTCGACGCCCACCGAGAAGCCCACGGCACCGGCCGGCAGATCGAACGCTTCGCCGCCCAGGGTGGCCACGGCCACTTGCTGCTCGGCATTGGTCACGTTGGTGGCGTTGATCTTGATGGCATTGACCGCGGCCTCGGAGAGGTTCTGGCCAAAGATGTTCGACACCGGCGGCGCGCCGCCCACGCTCAGCAGCGACTGGGCATAGCGGCTTCGCGAGGCGGCACCTTCCTGACGGCTGGTGTCTTCGGAACGCGCGAACGACCAGTACACGTCGTAGTTGAGGTTGCGCAGGAACTTCTCGTTCACGTCACCGAGATCACCCTTCACGCCGATGGCCGTGCGCCACACGTTGTGGTCGTCCACGTTGTGACGGTAGGGAAGCTCGACCAGTCGCCGGCCCGCCGTGAGGATGGCGAGTCCGTCGTTTCGGCTCGTCGTCTGGGTGATGGAGCCCTGCGAAATGGAACGCGTGCCGGTTTCCGCATCGTCGAGCCGCATCAACAACGCCTGCATCGGGTTGATGGTCGTCGGATCGTTGTCGTTGTCCAGGTACGGATTGTTGACGTTGATCAGGAAGTCACCGCCGATGTTGGCCTGCGTGAGCTGCTGGTCGACGCGGTTGTTGCTGAAGTGGAACTCGAGGTAACCCGTGGCCTTGTCGCTGAAGTCGTAGTGCGTGAATGCGTTCAGCATCCAGCGCTCCTGCGGCACCTGCAGGTAGTTGAACTGCGTCAGGTTGAAATCGTCCGCCGGACGGTTCACCAGGCGCTGGCTGCCGAAGCTGCCTTCGTCGTTGAAGGTGAAGCCGTTGGCATTGAGGCCGCCGAGGCCCGCCGCCACGATCTGCGCCGCCGCCGCCGCGCGCTGCGCGTCGCTCAATACGAAGCGACCGTTGGGGATGTCACCGCTGCCCGAGAACACGAAACCCATGCGGCCGCCGCGTGCCGTGCACTGCGCGTTGTTCGCGCCATTGGCGGTTCCGATGTAGCTGTCGCTCCAGGTTTCCGGGGTGACGCAGCCTTCGCCGTATGGCAGCTCGGCCCAGTCGCCACGCTCGGCACGCGTGAAGCCTTCGCGCTTGTAGTAGTTCAGCGAGACCACGGCGTTGCCGCGGTCCTCGGCGAAGTTGCCGCCGAGCGTGAGGTTGAAATCCGTGGTCGGCGTGCTGGTGGCGCTGTCGAATCCGTACTGGCCACCCACTTCGACGCCTTCGAAGTCGTCGCGGATGATGAAGTTGACGACACCGGTGATGGCATCGGAGCCGTACACCGCGGACGAACCGCCGGTGACGACTTCCGTGCGCTGGACCAGCGCGGTCGGAATGGTGTTGAGGTCGGTGACCTGCTCGGGTCCGAAGATCGCGAAGCGCCGGCCGTTGACCAGCGTGAGGCTGCGCGTCGGGCCGAAGCCGCGGAGGTTCACGTACGCGGCGCCGGCCGCGGAGCCCGCGGGCACGGCGTTGGCCGTGGCACCGCCATTGGTCGCCGCAACGAACTGGGGCTGGTCGTTCAGCACCTTGTCCATGCTCATGGCGCCCGAGAGCTTGATCTCATCGGCATTGATGATGGCCAAAGGCGTGGAGGCGTCGACTTCGTCGCGCGCGATGCGCGAACCGGTGACGATGATTTCGTCGATCTCCGCCGCTGCCTGTGATTGTTGTTCTTGTGCGTACGCCGGATGGATCGCAGCGGACACCAGCGAGGCCAGGAGCAGCTTGCCCGTGAGGCGAGCGGTCCCCGGCCGGAAAATGACCTTCATGATTCCCCCTTCAGTTTTGGACTCGTCGTGTCCTTCGATCAAAAGTTCTCAGCAACGATCAACGGGGGCAAGAAGTAACACATTTTCGAGCAAAGCACGAGATATCGGGCGCTTCGGCGATCGATCGTGAGCGCTTCTGCTTTCGAAAAGTGCAATTTCGGTCAGATTCCGCGCACGGATCGGGGCGCGGCGCGGCGAAACGCCGGCGGTATGCGACGAAAGATCAGCGAGGCGCGAGCTCGGCGGCCTGGCGCAGGGCTTCGATGAGGCTGCGCTCGTCGGCCACGCCCTTTCCGGCGATGTCGAATGCCGTTCCGTGGTCCACCGAGGTGCGGACCACGGGCAGCCCGATAGTGACGTTCACGCCGGACTCGAGCCCGAGGACCTTGATCGGGCCATGGCCCTGGTCGTGGTACATCGCGACCACGATGTCGAAATCGCCCCGGGCCGCGAGGAAGAACAAGGTGTCGGCCGGCAGCGGCCCGCGCACATCGATGCCGCGCGACTGGGCGTTCTTCACGGCCGGCTCGATCTTGCTGGCCTCTTCGCCGCGACCGAACAGGCCGTTTTCGCCGGCGTGAGGATTGATGCCGCAGACCCCGATGCGCGGCCGGGCGATGCCGGCCTTCCGAAGCGTGTCGTGGGCGCGCCCGATGACGCGTTCCACCAGCGGCGCGTCGATGCGCTCGATGGCGTCCAGCAATCCGATGTGCGTGGTGACGTGGATGACACGCAGCTTCGGCGCCGTGAGCATCATCGAAACTTCGGGCGTGCCGGTGAGCGCGGCCAGCAGTTCCGTATGACCCGGATACTTGTGACCGGCGGCATGCAGCGCTTCCTTGCTGAGCGGCGCCGTGCAGATGGCCTGCGCCCCACCCGCCTCCACAATGCGCACGGCACGTTCGATGAAGCGGAACGCGGCTTCACCCGCGACGGCCGAGGTGCGGCCGAACGGCAAACCGGCCGGCACCAGCGGCAGATCGATGCACTCCACCTTGTCCGGGCCGAAGCGGGCCTGCGCCGGCTCGCGAAGACTTTCGACGGGCAGGCGCGTGCCGACGATGTCGCCCGCCTGGCGCAGCCGGGCGGCGTCACCCACCACCAGCGGACGACAAAAGGCATGCACCTGCGGCCCCGCCAGGGCTTTCATGATGATCTCGGGGCCGATGCCGGCGGCATCTCCCATGGTGATTGCGATGGTGGGCAGCGTCATGCGTTTCGTCTGAGTGCGTTCAACTGGTCGAGGCAGCGCAGGAGACTCTCGTCGTCACCGAAGGCGCCGGGCTTGGTGATGACGGGCACTTCGACGGCGCCGCGCGTGAGGCCCAGCGCGATACCCGGTTCGAGTTCGTCGAGCAGCCTGATGCCGTGAACTTTACACCGGGCGAGCAGCGCGGCCGCGGTTTCCCCGCCCGTGACGATGAGGGCGCCCATCTGGTGGAGCGCGAGCGCCAGCGTGCGCGCGAAATGTTCGGCATAGCCGGCGTCGAGCGCGCCCGCCGCGGGCTCGGGCGCTTCGAGCAACGCCACGACGGTTTCTCCGCGCGCCAGTCGCGCGGCGTTCATTTGTGAAACCTGGCCCGGGGCCACGACTCTTTCCTCCGGATTGATGCGCACCAGGCCCTGGCCCTCGCGCGTCGCGAGGCGGCGCGCGGCCTCGCGCGACACCTCGGCCAGGGTGCCGACCGCGACCAGCGTGCCGCGCGTCGTGGCCTCGAAGCGGATTTCGCTCCTGGGCACCTCGGGCGAAGCATCCGCCACCGCCTTGGCCAGCCCCGCGGTGCCGATGAAAAATCCCGGCGCCGCCACGTCGCGCGCGGCGGACACGAGGCGAGCGAGATCTTCGTCGGATTCTGCATCGCAGATGACCACAGTACCGGCGGCCTCGGGAGAAGTGCCCACTGCCTCGAGGGCCGCGCGCAAGGTTGCCGGATCTCCACGCAGCGTTTGCAAGGGTAGTTTGACGGGCCGCAGGCCGGCCGTGCTGACCATGGCCGCGAGATCCGCATCCGGATAACTATGCTCGCGCTTCCAGGTAATGGTGTCTTCGAGCGGCTTGCCCGCGACGAACACGCGGCCATCCCGCGTGGTCCTGCGCATGGCCGGATTGGCCGGCGCCAGCAAACCCCACGAAGGGCGACCCAGCTCGCGCAAGGCGATGGCAATGGCGCCCATCTCCGCAGCCGGTTGGCCGCGCAGCGTGGAATCGATTTTCTTGAACAGCGACTGGCCGGGGCCGAGCCAGCGACTTACGGCCTGGCGATGACTCGCGGCGGCCTCGTTGGCCGGCGAAGCGCGGCTATCGAGATCCAGGGCGTGCACGGCGACATCATCCGGAGCGGGCGCATTTTTCCAGCTCACCTCGGTGCCGAGACCGCGGCGCGCGAAGGCCACCGCCGCGTCCGCGGCGCCGGTGAGATCGTCGGCGAGGATGAGCCAGCTTGCGCTCACGCTCTTGCCACGCGCTTCGCGGTCCAGGCGGTGAGCAGCGGAACGACGATGGCCGTGACCACCACGCAGGCGGCGACCAGCATGGTGGCCGGCGCGGCGGCAGCCGCATACGCGGGATTGGCGCTGGCAATGATCGCGGGCACCGCCACGGCATTGCCCGCGGTTGATGCGGCCGCCACGCCGGCCACGCCATTGCCACCCGTGAGCCGGTCGGCGAAGAACAATGGAATTCCGGTGACCACGACCACCGCGAGACCCATTGCCAGGCCTAACAACCCGGCCTGCCACACTTTCGCCAGGTCGAGGTTCGCGCCGAGCGCGAACGCGAAGAAGGGAATCAGCACCGGGATGGCCCGACTCAGGAACTCGCGCATCTCGCGATCGAGATTGCCGATGAGCATCCCGATGGCCAGCGGCAGGATGCCGCCCACCAGCGTGGGCCAGGGAAACGCCGACAGCCCGGCCACGCCCAGCGTCACCATGGTGAGGAAGGGTCCTGACTCCAGCGACATCACGGTGTAGGCGCCCACGTCGCGCGGCTGCCCGTACTGACCCATGAGTGCCATGTAGAGACCGCCATTGGTGTCGTTCATCGAGGCGACGATGGCCAGCGTGGAGATTCCCGCGAACATGCCGGCGCTCACCGGCGCCTCGCCGAGCAGCCTGCCGAAGATCAGGCCTAACAAGATGCCGATGCCGATCTTCACGCCGAACAGCGTGCCGCCTTTCTTGAGTATGTAGGGCGTCGCCTTGAAATCGATGCTGGCGCCGGTGCACACGAAAAAAACCGCGAGGATGGGCAACGCGCCCGTGAACAGCGCGCCGGTGAACGAACCGAAGAACTTCGGCGTTTCGGGCGCGAACGTCGCGAATAGCGCGCCGCACAACAGCGGAACCACCATCATGCCGCCAGGCACGCGTTCGACGGCCCGCTTGATGGGAATCTGCGTCATCTTGCCATCCCCCGCCGGCGCGCGTAGGTTCGCGCCATGAACAAATCAATCCGCATTGTGTTATTCGCGCTCGCCGGATCCTTGCTGCTCAACACGGCCCAGGCGGCCGCAATCGACTGCAAACTGAGATTCACGATGAGTGGCTGGTCGGCATTCTACAAGCGTGCCGATGGCACGGGCACGATCACCTGCAACAATGGTCAGTCGATGAACGTCAAATTGTCCGCGCGAGGGGGCGGCCTCACCGCGGGCAAATCGACCATCCGCAACGGCGTCGGCGAATTCTCCGGCGTCCAGAGCATGGACGAGCTGATCGGCAATTACGCCAGCGCCGAGGCACATGCCGGCGCCGTGAAATCGGCCAAGGGCCAGGTGGTCACCAAGGGCGAGGTGTCGCTGGCCTTGAGTGGCACTGGCGAAGGCTGGGACCTCGGCATCGCCTTCGGCAAGTTCTCCATCAAGCGGCAGTAGGCTTCACTCCTTCGGCCAGCAGGGGGGCGGGTTTGCGCGACCGGCCAAGGCAGGCCGTGAACTCCGCGCCAAACAGGAAAATCTGCGCCGAGTAATACAGCCACAGCAGCAGCGCGGCGAAGGATGCCGCCGCGCCGTAGGCCGTGGGTTGCGTGGCCTTGCCGAGATAAAGGCCGATCGCCCAGCGTCCCAGGTGAAACAGCAACGCGGTCACGAGCGCACCGATGAACACCTGTCGCCACGGCAGGCGCCGGGCCGGTAGATAGCGATACATCAGCGCCACCAGTCCCGAACCCAGCGCGATCGACAGGAGGAAGTCGATCGAGGCGAAGAAGCCCACCATGCCTTCGAAATGCCGCAGCACGTAGCCGCGCAGCGCGGCCAGGGCCGTGGTGAGTGTCAGCGACACCAGCAGCAGGAATCCGATGGCGAGGATGAAGCCGAAGGAGACTAGGCGCGCGCGGATGAACGCGCGCCAGCCATGTGGCAGTTTCTCCCGCCCGCCCCAGATCTGCTGGAGCGCGTTTTCCAGCGCGGCGAACACCGTGCTCGCGCCCACCAGCAACATGACCACGCTCACCACCGTGGCCCAGACGCCTTCCTCGGACTGGGCGCTTTCCATGGCCGCGAGGATCACCTGCGCGCTCTCGCGTCCGAACAGCAGCGTCACCTGCGTGTCCAGGTATGAATACGCGAGATCGTCGCCGACGATCCAGCTCGCGATGGTGACGATGATGATGAGCAGCGGCGCGAGCGAGAAGGCGCAGTAGAACGCCAGCGCGGCACTGATGCTCGAAGCCTGGTCCTCGAGCCAGTTCTCGGTGGTCCCGCGAATGATCTGCCACAGGGTGCGCCGCGCAGCCATGCCGGCATTCTGCGCCCTGGATGCGCCGCCGCCGACGTTGACCGCGTCGGTCTTGATCCCGGGACCGCGCCAGCCCGCGCCTACAAACTACTGGCGCCAGCGTGAGCTGGGCCGCAGCTTGAACTCGGCGCCATCGCGGCTGATGAGCAGCGCAGGAATGTCATCCGCGTCCGCGAGCCGCAGCGCCTCGGCTGGCGGCATCACCATGAACATCGTGGCCAGCGCGTCGGCCTCCATGCAGGTGCGACCCAGCGCCGTCGCCGACAGGGTGCCATGGTCCACGGGCGAGCCGGTGCGCGGATCGATGATGTGTGAATAGTGCCGACCGCCGGCCTCGAAGAAGCGCCGGTAATCGCCGGCCGTCGCGATGCTCTGGCTCGTGAGCACCAGGGCCGCGGTCGCGGTTCGCGGCGCGCCGCCGGGATCATCGGGCGCCGGTTGTTCCACCGCCACGCTCCAGGGCTTGCCCAGCGGATTGTGGCCCTGCGCGCGCAGCTTGCCCGACAGGTCGATGAGGTAGTTAGTCACGCCCTGCGCATCGAGGTATTCGGCCACCCGGTCCACGCCGCGACCCTTGCCCAGCGAGGAGAGATCCACGTACACGCCGGGAGCCTTGCGCGCGCGATGCGCGGCGACATCCACCTGCACCTTGCGCCAGCCCACCCGCGTCCGCGCGGCCTCGATGGCGACCGCGTCCGGAACCTGGCGCGTGGCCGGGTCCGGCCCGAAGCCCCAGAGGTTCACCAGGGGCCCCACGGTGACGTCGTACGCACCTCCGCTGCGCTCAGCGAGGCTGAGCGCATAGGCCATGACCGTGGCGAGTTCGGGGTCCACGTCGACCCACTCGCCGCGGTTCTCGTCGTTGAACTGGCTGAGCGCCGAGTCCTTGCGCCAGGTGCTCAGCGCCTGGTTCACCGCTTCGAAGCGGGCCTGCACGCCCTGTTGCAGGGCCGCGCGCGGCTGGGGCAGATCGCCGGCGATCTTCACCGTCCAGGCGCTGCCCATGGTCTCGCCTTCGAGCAGCGTCAGCGGTGGCGGCGACACCGCGCAACCGGCAAACAGGAACGCGGAGGCGGCTGCCGCCAGCAGCCTCCGCATCGAACTACTGCGGCAGGACTTCAAGCGTGGCGTTGTAGGCCGCACGGCGCTTCTTCACGTTCGGCACCGTGGCGTTCTCGTCGTCGAGCCCGGCATCGATCCAGTAATAGCCGGCCGCGGGCCAGGTCACGGAGAACGCGCCATCCTTGTCCGTCTTCACGACGATGGCCTCGGGATCGGCGCGATAACGCGTGCCCCCTGCCACGATCTCCACTTCGAGGTCCTTCGCCGGTTTGCCATCGAGCAGGAACTGGAACTTCGCCGGTTCACCCGCGTACAGATCGTTGGGATGCGTGGTGGTCACCAGCTCCAGGCCCACGCCGCTGGTCTTGAGCGCAGTGGGTGCGCCCACGGTCACGAAGGTTTCCACGCGCCGCTGCGTCTGCTCGACCTCGAGCTTGTCGGCCTTGGCCGGAATGTTGGCGGCCATCTCGGCCGGCAATCCGCGCCAGCGCTTGGGTTTGCCCTCTTCTTCCCAGCGCGCCATGACGACATCGCCCGCCACCGCCACCCGGTAAGTGCCGGGCACGCGGATTTCGAGATCGAAGCTCGACCGCGTGCGCCCCTTGGCCACATTCTGCGGCGTGACCGGTTGGCCGTCCGGCGTGGTCACGACCAGCGCATCGATGGGCATGGCGCCCTGGTTGAAGGAGAACAGGTCGTCGGAGTTCGCGGCATCGAACGTGACCCAGCCTCCGGAGCGGGCAACGATGGTCTGTGAGGGCAGCAGCCACGCACGGGCCGCGAAACTCGCGGGCGCAAAGACCACCAGTGCCAGGGCGATATACAGCTTTTTCATGTGTGTCCCCTTCAAGGATTCAGCGTCAGCGCGACGGCGCCGAGTTCCTTGGTTCCCTGCGCGGATTCCCGCTTCGCGCCCTTGATCGGCCATTCGAAGGGAATCCGCACCGCCTCGCGTCCGCCGACTTCGCGCACCGCTTCCACCACCAGCGCGTATTTGCCCGGCGGCAGTTTGGCCAGCGGCTCGGCACCCGCGTCGAACTTGAGGATGTGCTGCCCCACCGGGCGCGTGGCACCGGTGAGACCATCGGCCGGCACCTTGAGATCGCGACCGCCGCGACGCCACCACTGGCGCAAGTCCGGCAGCCACTTGGTGTGGTCGCCGCGCAGGTTGTACCAGACGGCGAGATTGGCGGCGATGCTCTGGTCCGGGTTCTCCACCCAGATGGCGACGTACGGACGGTGGTATTCCGCCACGGGCAGGTTGGGGATTTCCAGGTTGAGGCTGAGATCCCCGGCGCTGGCGGCACCGGCCATCGACAACAGCAACGACAGGAGAACCCGGGATGGACGCGACATTCGATGACTCCGACTAACTAGTGTGCAAAGAAGATCATGAGGACGACGAGGATGGCCACGCCGCCGCCGACCAGCGGCCACGTGGAAGTGCGCTGGCGCGCCTGGATCCACAGCAGCACCAGGCCGGTGAAGGCGAAGAACACGCAGGCGATGGCGACCAGGTCGATGAACAGGGTCCAGGCTAGGCCGGTGTTGCGACCCTTGTGCAGATCGTTGAAGTACGCAATCCAGCCGCGGTCGGTGGCCTCGGATTTCGCCGCACCGCTCGCGCGATCCACGGACACCCAGGCGTCACGGCCCGGTCCGGGTGCGGACAGGTACAACTCTTCGTCGGACCACTCGACGCTCGCGTTACCCAGCCCGATGTCGAACTGGTCTTCCAGCCAGGATTCCAGTGCCGGCGGGACTGCATCCGCGGCGGCGCGTTCGCCGGCCAGCGTGGCCGCAAGTTCGGCCGGCAACTGCGCCTCGCGCTTGGTCACCTCCGGCTGCGCGCCGATGGCACTGGCATGGTTGAGCGTGACGCCCGTGATGCTGAACAGCAGCAATGCGGCCAGGCATATGGCGGCGCTGATCCAGTGCCACGAATGCATGGTCCGGTACAGCCGCATCTTCTGATTCGAATTCAAATGCCACGCCCAGGTGAAAACCGAGCGCGAAAGCTACATGAGAAGAATTCTTATTTGCAACAGCACTCTTCTATAAGGGCGGTCAGGGCCCCTCGGGCACGGCAATGGCCATGGGCCGGGGGTATCCAACCCCCACCCGGCCCAGGCGGGGCCGGCTGAATTCCTTGAGGTTCTTCTTGCGCCAGGACTTGTACTGGCGCAGGTCGAGTCCGGCCGGCGCTTTCTTTCCCCAGGCGTCCCGGTGCAGATCGACCCAGACCAGCTCTTCGAAGAAGCCCGCGTCCGCGGCTTTTATCAACTGATCCCCGAGCGTGGATTTGCGCTCGGACTCCCGCTCCACGGCCAGCACGGCTTGCATTGCCGAAAGCTCCATTTCATACGGCGGCCCGAACACACCGCCGCACTTGGGACCCTGCGAACGATCACGATCCAGCGCGGCACTGAGGGCGAGCTGATAGGTCAGCGCCGCTTTCATGTCCCCGGGATTCGAGGAGTCGATATACATCGACGTGCCCGGCTTCTTCGCATCGGCTGCCACCGGGGCGAGGTGCGGCTTCATGGCCGCGCCGAGCTCGGTCAGCACCGCGCGCCGGGCGTCCGACACCTCGTCGCGCAGCCGCGCATCGAGGCTGAATCGCAGCTTCACGAAATTCTTCGCGACCGCCGTGACCCAGATATAGGAAATGGTTTGTTGGCCGTCGCGCGTGTACTCGTAGACCGCCTCGCGCGCCACGGGCATGTCCTCGGTGGCGCCCAGCCGAACCAGCTGCTCCGACTCCAGCCGGGACTTCTTGTACGCGGCGCGCTCGACGCCCGACTTGGCCGACTCGAACTCTTCGCAGGCCAGCACGGTGTCGCCGCCGTCGGGAATATTTTCCTGGGCCGCGTCGTAGACATAGATCGTGAGCGACAGCCCCTGGCCGGAGTACTGGTAGGCAATACCGAGCGGCGCGGGATCGAACCGGTGCGGTTCACCATCGATGCGCATCGGCCCCAGGGTCGCCGGCAATTCCACCGGCGACGGCGCCAGCTTCACCATGTCCGCGCCCGTCGCGGCGAACGGCGCGCCGACGCAACACCACGCGAACCACCAGACTCTTCTCATTCCATCACTCTCCCGCCGGCCATCCCGGTCGGGAGTGTAACGGACTCCGCGGGGACGACGGGCTAACTACCAGAAGCGACCGTGGCCGTGGCCGGCGGTCGCGGCTCGGGCACCTTGTTCTTCACGGCCGGCAGCGTCTGAAGGTACGCGAAAATCGCCGTGAGGTCCGCATCGGTGAAGTTCTGGTACACCATGACGGGCATGGGCGGCAGCACTTCGCGACCACGGCCGAGGTGACGGCCGGTACGGATCGTGTCGATGAAGGTGCGCGCGGTCCACTTGCCGAGGCCGGTCTCGCGGTCGGGCGTCAGATTGGCCGTGAAACTCACGCCCCAGGGGCCCGCAAAGGCCGTGTTGGTGGCACCAATGGCCACGATCCACGGACCCGTCGCCTGCGGAGCCGCCGGCATCTCGAACTGCGCGGGATGACCCGACAACGCGCGCGTCATGTCCGGGCGCGGACCTTGCTCGGTCATGACCCAGGGCGTGTGGCAATCGTGGCAGGCCGAGGTGCTCACGATGTACTTGCCGCGCGCGATGGTCTCGCTGTGCGTTGTGGCCGCGGGTTCGGCAGCCCGGGCAAATGACGCCAGCACCACCGCGGCGACCAGGAACAGGAATTTCAATGATTTCACTCGACACCTCCACTGACTAATTTGGAATAGGAATTCTTGGGCAAGGTTTCGATCCAGTTGCCGAGCAGTGCCATGGCTTCCACGTCGATGGCCGTGGTGCCGAGCGGCGGCATCTGCTGCAGGGGATCCCGCGAATTCATGCGAATGGCGATCACGCTCGCGCCCAGGTGACCGGGCGTGATGCGGGCGGCCTCCGCGGGCGCGCCCGCGGGGCGGAACTGGCTCTGCACGCCGACGATGGAATTCAGCACGGCATTGGGCGCGCGCGGCGTCGCCAGGCGCTGCGCCAGGTTCATCTCCAGCACCGCGAGCGGGCCGTCGTCGTTGTGGCAATTGCCGCAATTGCCGTGCAGGTAGCCGAGCGCGGCGCGCTCCGTGGGCGTGGCGGCATCGATGCGCGGCGGACGCGAGAGATATTCACGCGCCAGGTTGCGAATCAGGCCACGGTCGACCAGCACCTTCAGATCCACCGCATCCGCGGGCTTCTCGGCGTGCGGCGCCAGCGGATCGCGATCGGGTGAAAGCTGTAACGCCGAGAACCCCAGCACCGGCACGGGCGCACCTTCATGGCAGGCGCGGCAGTCGTCCTCGGAGGGAATGCTGTAACGGGCGCCGGGGGCGCTCAGTGCCTGCAAGTGGCGGATGCCCTTCTGCGGCGCGAGTTCGGCGTCACTGCCATCGGCACGCCACACATAACTCCCGAAGCGCCACACCCCGTCTTCGCCGCGCACGATGTGGCGCGTCTCGATGGCGCTGCCATGTGCAAATTCCTTCCAGAGCTTGGTACCGCGCGGGAAGTCCCAGGCATCGGCCGAGGCCGCGTCGATCTGCGTGCCGGGCGGCAACCAGATCCAGCGCCGCTTCGCCGCGCCGTCGGACCAGAGTGGGTACTGCGGCGAAAATGGCAGTACGTCGGGGCGGATGTGCAGTCCACCCGCGACGTACAACCCAGTGTCGCTCAGCAGCTGCGGCAGGCCGCGCGCGTCTTCAGCGCGCAGCACCGGCGGCAGGCAGGCGGCGACGAGTGCCAGCTTCAGCAACCACTTGAGACCCTCCCCTCGCATGGCATCACGCAGCCTTGGCCAGGGGTATGCGCGCCTTGTTCGCCGCCAGCCAGGTGGCGAAGTTGGCGATGCCGGGATGGAGCTTGCGGGCGCGCGCCACGTCGCGGCGGCCGCGATACGCGATCTCGAAATCGCGCTTGAACTGCCACATGTTGCCCAGCTCGTCGGCACCCGGGAATCCGAGCGCGCGGAAGGCATCGGGCGAGATGGCGTTGTAGTGCACGTGCTCGCCGATGGCGCTGCTCACCGCGGCGGCGAGTTCGGCTCCCGACAGGTGATCACCCGCGACGCCGATGGAGTCGTAGATCAGTGCCTCGCCCTGCAGGAAAATCTGGTGCGCGGCGGCGCCGATGTCTTCGACGCCGATCCACGGAATGCGTGCGTCGCCCGTGGGGAAGGTCATGGCCAGCGAGCCGTCGGCCTGGCGCTGCGGTCCCATGCCGAAGTGGATGAGGTTTTCCCAGAATCCGCAGGTGTAGAGATAGGTCACCGGCACGCGCTGCTGCGCGAAGAAGCGATGCGCCTCGCCCTTGGCGTCGAAGTGCGGCACGTTGAAACGCTTTTCGAGAACGGGCATGCGGGCGCCATCGGCCGGGAAGAAATTGCGCGTGTCTTCCAGCGTCGACCAGACCACATGCCTCAGGCCCACCTGCGAGGCGGCCGCGGCCAGCGTATGCGCCTGCACCAGCTCCTTCTCCGCCGAGAGGTGCTCCCAGAAATTCGTCACGAAGAAGGCGCCGTAGGCGCCCTCGAGCGCGCGCACCACGCTGGCGCCATCGTCAAGGTCGGCCAGCACCACCTGGGCACCGGCCTGCGCCAGTGTCCGCGCCGCGGCACCGTCGGGCTTGCGCGTCACCGCGCGTACCGCGAAATGGCGGTCGCGATCGTTGAGCAACGCCCGCGCCAATCCGCCTCCCTGGGCTCCCGTGGCGCCGAAGACGGTGATGATGGGCTTGGACATTCTGCGAACTCCTGGATGCCCGTTGCGGGCCTGGGAGCGCAGACTAGGATCCGGGCCCCGGGCCCGCTGCTAACTCACACTTAGCGATTCCTTAAATTCACGCTAACGTGCGCGGGTAGGGAAGGCTTGAGAAAGCTACAAGAACGACGATATGGCCCTGACTGAAGACATGATCCGGCTGCTCGCCGCGGGCGTGGCGCACCAGGTGGGCGCGTGCACGAACGACGGGAGACCCGTGGTATGCCGCGGCATGGCCGCCAAACACGAAGCCGGCCGCCTGCTGGTCATCATTTCAGCCGAATCCGGCTTCGAGGTGCTCGAGGCCATCCGCCAGAACGGCAACATCGCGCTCAACATCACGCTGCCCGAGAACTATCGCTCGATGAGCTTCATCGGCAATGACGCCGTGGTGCGGGGCAGCGGTGCCGCCTGGCGCCCGCTGGTCGATGAAAGGCACGCGTCCTTCAGCGCGCAACTGCTGCGCTACGGCATCTCGCACGAATACACCAACGCCTGGTACTCGGCGCCGGATGAAAAACTCGTCGCCATCCGCTTCACGCCCCTGACCGCGCGCGACCAGACGCCCGGTCCCAAGGCCGGCGAGGCGCTCAAGCTGATTCCCACGGAGTTCGAGAAGTGAGCGCGGTGTTCGACGACGGGCTGTCGCTGTTCGGCGTGCGCCGCATGATGGAGGGCGTGATTCCACCGGTGTTGTGCACCGCCTCGGCCGCCGGTGTACCCAACGTGAGTTATCTCTCGCTGTGCGAATACGTCGATCCGTTGCATATCGCGCTGTCGTACCAGTTCTTCAATCGCAGCCGCGAGAACGTGCTGGCCACGCGTCGCGCCTCGTTGACCATGGACGATCCGTACACGGGAGCCGGCGTCGCCCTGCAGCTCGAATACCAGCGCACCGAAACCGAGGGACCGGTGTTCGAGCGGCTGCGCGCCAAGCTGCTCGGCGTCGCCAGCCACGTCGGCATGGACAAGGTGTTCCACCTGCGCGGCGCCGACATCTACCGTGTGCTCGAGATGCGCCGCGTGCCCGGCCGCCGCGAGTTGCCGGCGGCCGCGCCGCGCGTCGACCTGCCCACGCATTCGCGCCTGCTGTCCGAGCGCATGGCCAACTGCGAGGATCTGTCCGATCTCCTCGACACCTTGTTAGGCGGGCTCTCCGAGCTGCTGCGCATCGACCACGCCATGTTGTGGCTGTTTGATTCCTCGCAGCGCGTGCTCACGCTGCTCGCCAGCCGCGGTTACCCGGTCGGCGGCGCGGGCGCCGAGATTTCGCAGGGCGAAGGCCTGGTCGGCACCGCGGTGCGCGAGGGCGTGCCGATCCGCGTGGGTCACCTCATGAATCTGGCGACTTACGCACGCGCCGCGCGCAACAGCGCGGACGAATCCGGCGAAGTGCAGGCGTTGAAGAACGAGATACCGCTGCCGGGACTCAAGGATCCCCGCAGCCAGCTCGCGGTGCCGCTGCGGGCGCGCGGTCGCGTGCTGGGTGCGCTGCTGGTGGAGAGCCAGCACGATCAGTACTTCGGTTATGACGACGAGGACGCGCTGATGCTGCTCTGTGGCCAGTTCGCCGTGGCCATGAGTCTCATGCAGCCACCCGACCAGGAGCCGCCGGCGGCCGCCGCCGACCGCGCCGCCTCGACGGAAGATGCCGGGCCGTCGCTGCGGCTCAAACGTTTCGCGCGTGACAACAGCGTGTTCATCGACGACACCTACCTGATCCGCGGCGTGGCGGGCGCCATCCTCTGGAAGCTGGTGAGCGAGTTCCAGCGCAGCGGCCGGCGCGAATTCACCAACCGCGAGCTGCGCATGGCCACGGACCTGCGCCTGCCCGATGTTCAGGACAACCTGGAAGTGCGGCTGTTGCTCCTGCAACGGCGGCTGGCCGAACAGGGCTCGGCCATCCAGCTCGAGAAGGCGGGCCGTGGCAAGATGCGGCTCAACATCACACGCCCCGTATCCATGGAGATGGAAACTTGAAAACGGTGATCGCACTCGCACTGACTCTCGGATTCTCGGCCACCGCCTTCGCTGCTCCCGCGGATGCGGCCATCGAGAAAGCCCTGGACCGGCAGAAGGGAAAGCTCTACGCCGCCTATTCCCAGGCGCTGCGCCAGCAGCCGGGCCTCAAAGGCCGCATCGACCTCGAATTCACGGTGGGCACGGACGGCAGGGCTGGCCGGTGCCGGGTACTGCACAGCGAGCTCGAATCGCCGCAGCTGGAGCGCAAGCTCTGCGATACGGTCGAGTCGATGACCTTCGATCCGCGCCAGGCGCCCAGCACCGTGACCAAGCGCCTCGACTTCTTCCCGGCCGGCTGATCTCCCTAACTAACGTCAAATTCCCCGTCGCGGTATCGAGACAGGGGCGCCGGGCCGTCACTTCCGGTATACCTGCGCGCCGGACGATAACGATGGACAGAAGAGGAAGGTCTCCGCGATGAAGAACTCCAGAATCATTCTAGCTACCGCCCTGCTGGCCGGCGCCACCGCCGCCCAGGCCGACGTCACCGTCACCTCCAGCACCAGCGGCAAGGCCGCGTGGTTCAACGTCGGTGGCGTGGGCACTCACTACATCAAGGGCAAACGCATGCGCTCCGACCAGGATGTCGGCGGCCGCAACGTGGCGCTGATCATGGATATCGACAACATGCGTTTCGTCGACATCAACGACAAGAAAAAGACCGCCACGATCACGCCGCTGGCCGCCATCGCCGACGAGTTGCAGAAAGTCGGCGTCAAGGGAATCAACTCCACGCTGACCAAGACTTCGGAAACGAAGCAGATCGCGGGATTCGCCTGCACCGTGCACAACATCAACGTGGAAATGCCCTTCAGCCCCACCGGCAATCCCGGTGACGGGCTAGACGCCATCATGGTGATGTCGGGAACCGTGTGCCTGTCCACCACGGCACCGGGCCTGGCCGACTACCAGGGCTTCTATCGGGCGGCCGCCGATTCCGGCTTCATCTTTGGCAATCCGGCGGCGGCGAAGTCGCCCGTCGGCGCCGCGCAGGCCAAGGGTTATGCGGATCTCACGCGCAAGATGGCCGCGGCCGGCATGGCCCTGGAAAGCCACGTGACCATCACCGCCAAGGGCGACAACCCCATGGCCGGCTTGATGGCCAAGGCCGCTGCCAGCGACATCACCACCACGGTCACGAAGATCGAAACCGGTGACGTGGCCGCCGACAAGTTCGACATCCCGGCTGGCTACAAGCAGAAGACCGAGAAATGAGGGAACGGCGCGCGACATCGGCATCGATGACGCGCGCCGCTTCCGTGCGCTACATGCCCCGCGCCGTCTGCGCCTTGCGCACCAGCTGCACGAATTCGTTCCGATAGCCGTACGGGTCTTCGCCGCGCGAGGCCAGCGCCGCCTTGATCACGTCGTCGTAACTCAGCTCACCCGTGAACTGGCCACCGCGCAGCAGCTGCGCGAAGCCGGCCACCGCCGTGGAGAACTGCACGTCGCGTTCGATGTTCGCGGGCACATCGCTGGCGCGGATGCCGATGGGCTGCTCGATGAGCTTCGACCGGCTCTCCTTCGGCAGCTTGTAGCGGATCTTCAGGAAGCCGTACTCGCTGGCCGTTCCCTCGGTCACCACGGGCTTGCGCTTCGCATAACGGCTCTCGTCCACCATGCGCGCATCCACGCCCACGGGCGTGATCTCGTAGATGGCCGTCACCGTGTGGCCCGCGCCGATGTCACCCGCGTCGATGGCATCGTTGTTGAAATCCTCGCGCTTGAGCGCGCGGGTCTCGTAGCCCACGAGTCGGTACTCGGCCACGGTGGCGGGATTGAACTCCACCTGCAGCTTCACATCCTTGGCGATGGTGATCAGCGAAGACCCGGCCTCCTGCACCAGCACCTTCTGCGCCTCGTTCAGCGAATCGATGTAGGCCGCGACGCCATTGCCGTTCTGGGCCAGCGCCTGGGCGAGCTCATCGCGGTAATTCCCCTGGCCGAATCCGAGCACCGAGAGGAACACGCCCTTCTCGCGCTTGCGCTCCACGAAGCCCTTGAGCTGGTCCGTGCTGTCGATGCCCACGTTGAAGTCGCCGTCGGTGCACAGCAGGATGCGATTCACGCCGTCCTTGCGGAAGTTGCGCTCGGCGAGTTGATAGGCGAGCTCGATGCCCTCCGCGCCCGCGGTGGAGCCGCCGGGCGAGAGACTGTCCAGCGCGGCGACGATCTTCTCCTTCTCGCTCACCGGTGTCGGCGGCAACACCAGGCCGGCCGCGCCCGCATAGACCACGATGCCCACGGTGTCGTTGGGCTTCAGGCTGCCTAACAGGAGTTTCATGGACTGCTGGACCAGCGGCAGCTTGTCGGGCGAATTCATCGAGCCACTGACATCCAGCAGCATCACGAGGTTGGCATCCGGACGCTGCTTCGCGGGCAACTCGTAACCCTTGATGCCGATGTGGATCAGCTTGCGGCCCTTGCCCCAGGGGGAGTCACTCACCACCACCGTGGGACGGAACGGCCGCTCGCGGTCGTCGGCCGCCGGCCAGGAGTAGTCGAAGTAGTTGATCATCTCCTCGGCGCGAACCGCGTCCTTCTGCGGCAACACGCCCTGGTCGAGCTGCTTGCGGATGAAGCTGTACGAGGCCGTGTCCACGTCAGCGGAGAAAGTGGAGACCGGTTCGTCGGCCACCTGCTTCACCGAGTTCACATCGAAGTGTTCGAACTTGTCGCGACCTTCGACGCGCGAGGGCTGCGGCGCCGGCGGCGGGGCGGGCGTGTTGTACTCGTCGGTGGTGTTGCGGCTGAACAGGCCACCCAGGGAGTTGCCCGTGCGCGCCGGCGGCGCCGTGCTCTTGTGACCCTGGCGCGTGCGCGAATTTCCACGCGCACCGGTAACCACGACGATTTCTTCGAGTGACTCGTTCTGCTCGCGCTTCGACTTTTTGTCCTTCTTGGCAGGCGTCTGCGCGAGATCCTCGGCTTGAATGCTCTGGACGATGCCTGCCGGTGCCTGCGATTCCGCCGGCTTGGCTCCCGCCTGCGTCACTTCGATGCTGTCAGCCGCGATCGCCTGCTGCGGTTCCGGCTCGATTTGCGCCGACTCCGCGCGCTCGCGGGATTTCGCGAGCTGCTGCTGTTCCGCGGCCAGGTCGGCGCGCTCGTCGCCATAGGCGAAAACCGTGCCGGTCTGCGCGCCGGGACCGTCCTCGGCCGCCGGCGCCGCTTCGGGCGGCGCCTGGGATGGCGCTTCCGCCGCGCCCATCAAGGCCGCACTGCGCGCGTCGTCGAGCTCCGCCGGAGTTTCATTCAATGGCGCCGCGGGTGCGTTCGCCGATTCCGGGATTTCGCCTCCCGACAACGCCTTCATCTCCACCGTCGCGGGCAGCTCCATGACCTGCGGATCCTGCCGGTACGTGTTCCACACCAGCACCACGCCGAAAGTCGCGATGAACATGCTCGCGACGCCACCCACCACCAGCCGTCTTGAATACCAGGGCATCGAATCTCTCCCGTCGCTGTCATTGCGGGAGAGACGGAAGGCATCTAACAAACCTTGGAGGAGACCACGCTTCGCGGGCTGCGCATCGGCGTGTACACGCGCGAATTCCTCGAGCGCGGCGCGGCGCGCGGCCAGCCGTGCCGCCGGGTTCGGCGCGGGGGCGTCCTGCTGCAGCAGCTTTTGTATTGACTGTTTCATGCGTTTTCACTGATCCTGGCTTCACGCTTGTTCATGTGCCGGCGAATGACGTGAATGCGCCAGGAAATCGTCGATTCGGAAACTCCGAGCACCGCGCCGGCTTCCGCATGGCTCATGCCCTCGGAGTGCACCAGCAGCGCGGTCTCCTTCATGCCCTCACCGAGGTCTTCGAGCTCGGTGAGCAATTGCGCGAGATAGATCTGGTCCTCTGCGGTGGGATCATCGACCTGGTGTTCGGTATCACTGAGGTCGTCGTGCGCGTGCCGCTGCTGGCTGCGTTGCCAGTCCTGCGCACAGCTGATCACCAGCCGGTACAGCCAGCTCGAGAACGCCGCCTGGAAGCGGTACTGCGCGAGACTCGACGCCAGCTTGATGCAGGCGAGCTGCGCCACGTCCTCGGCGTTCATGCGATGCCGGCACCATTTCCACGCGAAGCGGAAGATGGTGTCGTAGTGCAGATCCAATAGCTCCGCGAAGGCGGTGGCATCCCCGGCCTGCGCGCGGCGTATCAGTGCTGTGTCGTCCATCCGGGCTTCTTGTGTGCTCTCAGTCATCAGACGGGACGGCGGGCCCATTCCTTGGACGATCTCTTGAAGAATAAGCTCAAATTTCCCGGCACGAGCGCCAAGGGCATGAATCCAAACGGATTCCACCGGGAAATCGGGTTTTTCAAGCAGCGGCTGGGGCGCCGCGCTTATGGTAATTCTTCGTTACAACTGCGCGTCGAGATGGAAGGTGCGCGCGAACCAGGCCTGGAAGCGCTGGGAAAAGGTCGTGTCGGGATCCTGGTCGAAGGTCTGCGTGCCATCACTCCAACTCAGCTTCTTGTGCTCATCCAGCGTCACCCGCCACGCGCGGCTACCCGCGGTTTGCAGCTCGAATATCTCCGACAACTGTCGGGCCAGCACCGCGTCATCCACCAGCACGCCCTGCTCACTGTTGAGCCAGGTGGAACGCGGATCCAGGTTGTAGCTGCCGACGAAGCTCGTCGTTCCATCCGCGGTCAGCGCCTTGGTGTGCAGGCTGGCACCGGACGAACCGGTGACGCTGCTCTCGACCTTCGCCTGGTGCACCGGCTTCAGCTCCCAGAGCGCGACGCCGCCTTTGACCAGCGCCTTGCGATGCCGCGAATAGCCGCCGTGCACCGCCGCGACATCGTTCGCCGCCAGCGAATTCGTGAGGATCTGCACCTGCGCACCGGCCTGCGCGCGCGTGATCAAACCCGCGCTGCCCTGCTTGCCGGGCACGAAGTACGGCGAAATGATCTGCACGGATTTTTTCGCCTCGCGCACCATGGGCACGATGGCGGCCGCCACCGCGGCTCGCGCGGCATCACGCTTGTCCATCGTGACCTTGGCGGGATCGTCGGAAACGAATCGATAGCGGGAAGACCACTGCAGCGCCCATTCACCGGCGGCGAGTTTGCGGATGCCGTCGTTGTCGCGCAGCGACTTCGCATAGGTGCTGTCCCGCGCAGTCGCCGCGTGCCCGGCCAGCTTCTGGCGCAGGCGCTCGAGCGCGGCTTCATTCACGCTCGCGGCGTCCAGCACCTCGATCGGCCACGTGGAGGTCGAATTCCAGAACCGGTCGAAGGACACGGAAACGTCGCGCACCACCGGCCCCACCATCACGAAGTCCAGGTCGACGAAGTTCACCTCGTTGCTGGCGGCGAAGTACTCGTCGCCGAGATTGCGGCCGCCCACCAGCGCGATGCGGTTGTCGGCGATCCAGCTCTTGTTGTGCATGCGCCGGTTGATGCGATCGAAATCGCGCGCGCCTTCGCCCGCGAGTCGCAGGCCGCCGCTGCGCGTGGCAAAGGGATTGAACAGGCGCACGTCGATGTGGGGATGCGCGGCCAGCGCCGCGTAGCCATCGTTGTGCGCGCGGGCGTCGAGGTCGTCCACCAGCAGGCGCACGTGCACGCCACGATCCGCGGCCGCGAGCAGCTGCTGCGCGAGATAGAGGCCGGTGGTGTCCGCGTGCCAGATGTAGGTCTGCACGTCGAGACTGCGCGTGGCGAGACTGGCCGAGTGCGCGCGGATCGCGAAAGCCTCCGTGCCTTCGATGACCAGCCGAAAACCCGAGTGTCCCGCGTGACTGGCCTCGACCGGCGCGAGGATGCGATCGAGGGCGCCGTCCTCACCCGCGGGTTGCGCCGCCATCGGTGCGATATCGGGGCGATCAGGCAAGTGCGCGCATCCGGTGAGAAGCAGCCACAGGCATGCGAACGAGGATCGCCAGGTCTGCAAAAGGCGCACTTGCCCGGGGCCCCTCAGGGCGCGGGCTCGAACTCGATGGTTCCACCATCGGCCATGAGCGAGAGAAACAGCCGCCCATCCTTGAGCAGGTAGGAACGCACGTGGGGCCACTGCCGCACCAGCTGGTCGTGCAGCGAGCCTGGCGCGCACATGGCACGCGTCAGCGCCAGCGGGCCAAACTCGAGATTTCCGCTGCTGGACGACTTCCAGCTGCCGCGCCCGCGATTGCAATCGAAGCGGACGTGCAGCACCTCGCTGGCGCCGAAGCCGATGGTGTAGCGGGAACGCTCGATGGCCGGACGCGTGACGCCGTCACTCATGTTGATCTGCACCAGCCGCCAGGAGGTGCCCTCGAGATTGCCGGACCCGGCTTGCTGCCCGGGCGACGGATTTTCGGTGGCGGGCCTTTCGGGAGTGGGCTGGGGCGCGGGCGGCTGCGGATCCAGCGGCGTGTTCGAGCTGCATCCGCTCATCACCGCGAGCACGACGGAAACAGCAACCAGCCTTCGAATCGATTTCATTTCCCCTCCCCGGCTGGCGGCGCCTTGCGTGCATCGTCCAGCGCTTCGCGCAGGTAACCGGCCCAGGCGGTGAATGCGGCGCGCGCCTCGGCGGTTTGCGCGGCCTGGCCGGAAAGCTTGAGATTGCCCTGGCTGCGGCCGCGGGTCTTGTCCGCGACGCGCGCCAGCATGGCTCCGCTCTGCGAATCACGCAGTTCGCTCACCAGACTCATGTCGCCGGTGGTCACCATGAATTGCCGGGACGCCGGATCGGCGCCGCCACTCGAGGTGATGTCCAGGTCCACCACCGACGCCGACACGCGCAGCACATCGGCCGCGGGTCCGCTGGCAATCGAATATCCGCCCTTGGCGAGTTCGCTGGCGAACTGCTCACGGAAAACCGACACGGCGCCATGGCGGATCATCTCGATTTCCTCGGTAGACACCTGGGGATGACGGACCTGCCAGTCGGACTTGAAGGCCACGTCGACCTGGTCGAGCAGCACGCGCTGGTAACGCGCCAGCGAAACACCCGGCGCCACGTACAGGCTGTCCACGCGCGTGCTCATCACCTTTTGCAGGCCATCCGGCGTGCGATCGGGTGGTCCCGGCGCGATCACGCAGGAAGCGAGCAGGACGGACAAACCGGCGGCGAAGGCAAGCGGGGCTGAGCGGACCATGCGGACTCCCGTGACGTTACCGGCTTCATAAAGGCCGCAACGCAACAATGCAACGGCACCTTGGGCGCATTGCCTCGGGTGTTCCCTTGCCGGCGGAAACCGGCACTCCAAGTTTGTTAGGAGCGCGCGTCGGATTCCGCCGTCACGCGGGTCAATGCAAGGACAACGAGACCAGCGCGCGAGACAAACTGGTCAGCGCGCGAGACAGCGGTATTCACGTATGGACGGCGTCAGCACCACGCGTAAGTTGATCGCGTCTCACAGGGGGATTCGTTTCGGCAAACATGGAGTGATCTCCGGTGCGAAGGATCGCACGCGCCTGCCTGCGCGCGCTCCTGGCATCCCCACTCCGTCTTTGCGCAAAACGAGCCATTGGCCATTGCAGGGAAGGAGAAACATCCATGTCTTACAGGTCGCGATGGTTGTTAGCCGCGGTGCTCGCGGCGGGTTTCGGCGCAACGGATGCGCTCGCGCAGGGCGCGAGTTGCAACATCAACTACACCTGGCCCACCTGGACCGGGGGCAACGGATTCGGCGCCAGCATCGACATACGCAATACCGGCCCGGCCATCACCAACGGCTGGTCGCTGGTGTTCAACTTTCCCAACGGACAGCGGCTGCAGAACGGCTGGCCGGTGGCTTTCAACCAGCCCGCGAACAGCGCCACGCTCACGATCTCCAGCAATGCGGCCTGGAACCAGTCGATCGCCACGAACGGCGTGTTCACGGTGGGTTTCAACGGCACGTTCAGCGGCACCAACAATCCGCCGGCGAGCTTCACGCTCAATGGCACCACCTGCACCGTGGGCAATACGCCGACCAACACACCGCCGGCGGTTTCGCTGACTTCACCCACGGCCAACCAGAACTTCGCTTCCGGAGCCGCGGTCCCGCTGGCCGCGAATGCCAGTGATCCGGGTGGCGCCGTGGCCCGCGTGGAGTTCCGTGTCGACGGCAACCTGGTGAACAGCGACACGACTTCACCCTACAGCTTCAGCGCGACCGGACTCGCCAACGGCAGCCACACGGTCACGGCCACGGCCGTCGACAACGGCACGCCGGCACTGAGTACCACCACGGCCGCAGTCACCTTCACCGTGGGCGGCGGCGGCAATACCGCACCCCAGGTGACGCTGACGACGCCCACGCCCAACCAGAACTTCGCTTCCGGCGCGGCCGTGTCACTGGCCGCCACCGCCAGCGATCCCGGCGGCGCCGTGGCCCGCGTGGAATTCCGCGTGGACGGCAACCTGGTGAACAGCGATACCACCTCGCCCTACAGCTTCAGCGCCACCGGCCTCGCGAATGGCACGCACACGGTCACCGCCACCGCGGTGGACAATGGCAGCCCCGCGTTGAGCACGGTGACACCGGCCGTCACCTTCACGGTGGGCGGTGGCGGTGGCAACACCGCGCCACAGGTGTCGCTGACTTCGCCCACGGCTAACCAGTCGTTCGCCGCCGGTGCCGCGGTTCCGCTCGCGGCCACCGCCAGCGATCCCGGGGGTGCCGTGGTACGCGTCGAGTTCCGCATCGATGGAACGCTGGTCGGCACGGACACCAGCTCGCCCTACAGCTTCAGCGCCACGAATGTCGCCGCCGGAGCGCATACCGCCACGGCCACGGCCTTCGACAACGGTTCGCCGTCGCTGAGCACGGTGAGCACGTCGGTGCCCTTCACCGTGGGTAGTTCGGGCGCGGTGTTCCGCGTGAACGCGCAGGGGCGCATCACGAAGAACAACACCGTGTTCCCGGTGCGTTGCGGATCCTGGTTCGGTCTCGAAGGGCGGCATGAGCCCTCGGACGATCCGGTGAATCCCAGCGGTGCGGCGATGGAGCAGTACATCGGCAACACCTCGTGGGCCAATGGCGGCCAGGGTACGGGCCGTACCATCGCGCAGACCATGACCGAGATCGCGGGCATGGGCATCAACGTGATTCGCCTGCCATTGGTGCCGCAGACACTGAACGCCAATGATCCGCAGGGCACGGGCAACGTGCTCAAGAATCATTCCTCGGTGCGCATCGCCAATTCGCGGCTCGCGCTCGAGACCATGATCCGGGCCGCGGACGCGGCCAACATCGAGGTGATGCTGGACATCCACTCCTGCTCCAACTACGTGGGCTGGAGAAAGGGTCGCCTCGACGCACGTCCGCCCTGGGTGGACGCGAATCGTGACAACTACGACTTCACTCGCGAGAACTATTCGTGCGCGGCAACCAACAACCCGCCCACGGTGACCACCATCCACGCGTACAACACCTCGTTGTGGCTGGACAACCTGCGCACCGTGGCGGGCCTCGGCACGGCGCTGGGCGTGGACAACATCATCGGCATCGACATCTTCAACGAGCCGCATGACTACACGTGGGCGGAATGGCGTTCACTCACCGAGCAGGCCTATGCGGCCATCAACGGTGTGAATCCGAACATCCTGCTGTTCGTGCAGGGCATCGGTACCAACGCGGGTACGCAGGACGGCACGCCCTCGACGGTGACGCCGGTACCGCATGGCGATGACTTCCTGAACCCGAACTGGGGCGAGAACCTGTTCGAAGCCGGAGGCAGCCCGCCGAACATTCCGCGCGACCGGCTGGTGTATTCGCCACACACCTACGGTCCGTCGGTGTTCGTGCAGCGCATGTTCATGGATCCGGCGCAGACGCAGTGCACGGGCCTTGAAGGCGACGAAGCCGGCGACGCCAATTGCAACATCGTGATCAATCCCACCATGCTGCGGCAGGGTTGGGAAGAACACTTCGGCTATCTCAAGCAACAGAACTACGCCATCGTGGTGGGTGAGTTCGGCGGCAACATGGACTGGCCGCGAGGCCAAGCCAGCATCCGCGACCAGGACCGCTGGTCACACATCACCGCGGCGGTGGACCAGCAGTGGCAGGACGCATTCGTCAGCTACATGGTCGAGAAAGGCATCGAAGGTTGCTACTGGTCCATCAATCCGGAATCCGGCGACACCGCCGGCTGGTATGGGCACGCGTACAACCCGCGCACCAATGAATCCGGCTGGGGCCAGTGGCAGGCCTTCGACCAGCGCAAGACGAATCTGCTGAACAGACTCTGGGGCCGATAAACCTCCCGATCCCGACGGCCCTCACTTCACCGGGACTGGCGCAAGCCAGTCCCGGTTTTTTTCAGGGCTTCGCCGGCTCGGGCACGCCGCGCGACTGGAACTTGAACACGAAAAACCGCAGCGGCTTGTCGCCCGAGTTGCGGATGCCATGCCAGTCCCAGGGCCGGGTGTACATGAGGTCGCCCTTCTTCAGCGGCCGCTCTTCACCATTCAACGACCAGGTGCCCTCGCCTTCGATGACGTACTGGAACTCCTCGTCGGCATGCTGGTGCGGAGGCTGCAACTGTTTGCCAGGCAGGAACTCGAGTTCGGCCGTGAGTACGCTGCGCGTGCCGAAGCTCGGTGTCCCGTCCTCGGTATAGAGGTGGATCTCGCCCCAGGACCCCTTCGAGGTGCGCGCATCGCTGGCGGAGAAGATGCGGGACTCGAGCGGCGCCTTGCCGCTTTCCGCCCACAACGCGCCGGCCGCGAAGGCGAGCGCCGCGGTGATGACGATTCCGGCATGGTTCGATTTCATGTCAGCTTCCTGGCGCGGGGCGTTCGAGTAGTGAGATGGTCTGCGGATCCAGATGTCCGTGGAAATACCGGTTCAACGCATGCGCGAACACGGGTTCATCGGGAAAGGCGAGCCGGAACAAGGTGAGCGACGACCGCAGCTTCTGCGCATCGACATCGCCGAGCACTTGTTCGGCATCGGAGCCACCCAGGTTCAGCAGCGCGACCACGCATTCGCGCAGGCGACTTCCGAGAATGGGATCCGCGAGATAGGCGCGCGCTTCGTTCAGCGAAGCGATGCCGTAGAACTGCGCCTTGTCACTGTGGCCGAGGCCGCGCAATTGCGGAAACACGTACCACATCCAGTGCGAACGCTTTTCTCCGGCCTGCAGCTCGGCGAGCGCATTGCCGTAGTCGCGCGCCTGGGCGGAGAGAAAGCGCCCGAGATTGTAGGGGTCGTCCACGGCGCGCAGCATAAGCCGCGCGCCGCGGAGCCGCATCAGCCCACGAGCGCAATGAGCTCCTTCTGCTGGGCCGCGCTCAGCAGCGGACCGAAACCGGCCTTGAGATTGTCCGCCTGGCGCTCGGGTTTGCCCGTAGCCGGGATCACCGCGGTCACGGCCTCGTGGCTCAGCGAATACTTGAGGAACATCTGCGCCCAGGAAGTGACGCCCGCCTCCGCCGCCCAGCCTGGCAGCGCCTTGCCTTCCACCTGCCGGAACAAGGCGCCGTCGTTGAAATTGCGATTGGTCAGCACCGCGACGCCGAGGTCTTTCGCCACCGGCAGCACGGTCTGCTCGATGCCGCGGTTGGTCACCGAATGATTGATCTGCAGGAAGTCGGGCTTGGTGGCCTTCACCACGTCGGCGATTTCCTGGTGCGCGGAATCGACGTAGTGGGTCACGCCCACGTACTTCACCTTGCCCTGCTTCTGGAGCTCGCGCGCGACGTCGATCTGCGTCTTCCAGTCGCGCAGGTTGTGGACCTGCAGCAGTTCCACCTTGTCCGTCTTCAGCCGCTTCAGCGTGTTGTTGAATTGCTCGAGCCCGGCCTCCCGACCGCTCACGCCCGACAGCTTGGTGGCGATGAAGGCCTGCTTGCGATAACCGCCTTCGGTGAGCAGCGGCCCGAGGTTGTCTTCGGCATTGCCGTAGGTGGGCGCGGTGTCGATCAGGGTGGCGCCGCCCGCGAAGAATCGCTTGAGCACTTCCTTGAGCGCGTTGTACTCGGGGCTGTCCGCCGGAATCTGGAAGCTGCCCGAGGTCCCCATGCCAATCGCCGGAACGAGTTCGCCGGTCGACGGGATGGGTCGGCGCAGCATGTTTTTCGAGGAAGCGGCCTGCACAATCTGCGCGAGGCCACCGGCGCCAAACAAGAATGAACCGGCGACGAGGCCGGACGACGTACCCAGGAACTCACGACGACTGGTCATGGAAACTCCCCATATGAAACGGATGCGAACCTGGGATACGACCGGCAGATCGGCCACGGGTTCGCCAGCCGCCGGATGGTTCGTGCTGTGCGTCGGACTCTGGGGCATCGCCGGCGGTGCCGACAAGCCTCAGGTCACCTCGGTCATGCCCGCCTTCTGGTCGGTCATGGAAGCAAACTTGCCGGACGCCGCTGACACGCGCGCGGCGCGTTTCGAGCAGCAGGTCATCAAGGCCTATCCCGCGCTGTATGGGCCGGTGGTCGGACAGAATGCCGGGTTCAGTATTCCCGAATACCTCGGGCAGCTGCAGCCGCTGCTGCCCGCGATGCGTGATCTCGATCCCCTGACGCGCCGGCAGATCGATTACAGCCTGGACATCCTGCGGGGTCGCGTTGGCCGCGTCAGCGAGATGTCGATCTTCATCGCGCCGTCGCTTTTCACCTCGAATGGCCAGGTGCGGGTGGTGAACGACCGGCCCGTGGTGATGTTTGGCGTGGATGTGCAGGCCTATGCCGAGCTCGAGATCCTGCCGGCGGCATCACGCTACGACCTGCGCGCGTATGTCGCGCATGAGCTCTTCCACGCCCATCACTACGGCGTGAACGCCGAAATGCGGCGTGCCGCGAATACGCTGTTTGATCCGGATGCGCCGGCGCCGTTGTATCTCAACCTCTGGATCGAAGGCCTGGCGACCTGCGCGTCCATGAGCATGGACGGCAATGGCAGCATCGAACGCGCCCTGATGTCGGAGCGTCTGCCGGGTGAACTGCCGCCGCTGCTGCCCGCGCTCGCGAAGGAATACGCGGCGAAGCTCGATTCGCGCAGCCTCGACGACACGCGCGATTATTTCTGGCTGGGCGGCGAGCGCAAGGACATCCCGCCGCGCACGGCGTATGCCGTCGGCGCGCTGGTGGCGGATGACATCCTCGGGCGCAAGGGACTCGATGCCGCTCTCAAGCTCGGTGGCGCGACACTGCGCCGGGAAGTCGGACAGGCGGTGTCCCGGTTGTCACAGCGCGGCACCCGCGTGGACTGGTCGGCGGTTTGCGCGCGGACGGACTAGCGAAACAGCTGCTGCGCGAAGTAGTAGAGATTGCTGGCCCAGGTGGCCGGCTCGTGCTCGTGGTCGTCCACGTTCCAGACATGCGCGACACCCTGCTGTTTCAGGTGCACGTGCACGCCCTGGGATACATTGATCAGCCCGTCGCGGTTGCCACAGGATAGATAGACCAGCTTCACCTCGCGGATGACGCGCGCGGCATCCGGCACCAGCTGCGCCGGCGGTCGTGTATTCGGCGCGGCGGAGAACGCGCCGATCCAGGCAAAACGATCGAGGTGCCCGAAACCGAAGTTCAGCGCCTGGCCACCGCCCATGGAAAGACCCGCGAGCGCACGATGCTCGCGATCGGTGTCAGTCGAGTACTTCGACTCCACCGCGGGAATCAGGTGATCGAGCAGGTCGCGCTCGAAGGCCTCGAAGCCGCGCACCTTTTCCGGCGTGAAGGGATTGCCGATGGCGCGGTCGTCGGCGAGTGCCCGGCCATTGGGCATCACGACGATCATCGGCACGGCCTTGCCGTCAGCGATGAGGTTGTCGAGCAGCGCCTGCGGTGAGGCGGCCCGCAGCCACTCGCCCTCGTCACCGCCGATGCCATGCAGCAGGTAGAGCACCGGATACTTCCGCTTCGCGTCGTAACCCGGCGGCAGGTAGACATTGGCCTTGCGCTTCGTGCCCGTGACCTTCGAGTCGTATTCGAACGGCGCGATCTGGCCGTGGGGAATGTCCGCGCGCGGTGAATTGAATTCCGCGGGCGGCTCGGCGAAGGCACGTACGTCATCGGGCGCGAGCACGATGGGACGCGCGAAGTTCTCGCGGGCGCGCTGCTGCGAGGTGTCTTCCGCCCTTTCCTGGGCGACGGCACTGAATACCGCTGCCAGCAGCAGCCAGGCCAGTCTTGCGGGGATCTTCTGTTTCATGCGGTGCGCACCATAACCGAGCCGGGGGGCTGAGTGCACCGCCGGCGCACTACGGACCGTTCATGAACAGATGAAGAGCTGCGCCGGCGGAACATTCCGCCATTCGACGCTGCGGTTCACGCTCGGAAAGAGCGCGCGCAGCACCGGCAGCACGCGGCTGGTGAACTGGTACACCAGGAACTGGCCACCGTCGCCGAGCACGTCGCGGCTGGCCGCGCAGATTTCTATCTGCAGTGGCTTCGGCATGCTGCCGAGCGGGATGCCCGAGATCACGTAGTCGGCGCGTCCCAGCGACAGCTTCTTGAGGATGCGTTGCACGTCGTTCGCCGAGCCATGCTCCACGCGCAGGCGATGGTCGGGCATCGATGCGCCGATGAACTGCACGAAGTCGAGATTGGTTTCGATCACGACGAGGCGCGCGTCAGGACGCATGCGCCGCAGGATCTCCGCGGTGAAAGTGCCCACGCCGGGGCCGTACTCGACGATCACGCGTGCACGCGACCAGTCGACGGCATCGAGCACGGTGTTCACGAGAAATCGCGAGCTCGGGATCAGTGATCCCAACATGTGCGGATGGCGCAGGAAATTGCCCGCGAACAGCAGCAACTCCGCGACGCGCGAGCGCGCGCCGGGCCCGCGGGCCGACCGGGCGACTTCGGCGTCCATCAAACGGGTTGACGCACTCGAGGCGAGGCCGGCACGGTACGCGCGGCGCGTTGGCCCTGGGCTGGCACGAGGTTCATCTCGAATTCGCGCGAACACGCGTCCCAGCCGGAACGCAGCGCACGCTCGCGACACGCGGCCGGATCGATCTTCAGCGCCCGCAGTGCCGCGGCCTGCAGGTCTTGATCGAGCGCACCGGTGACACCGTCCTCCACCACGTCGATGGGGCCGGCGACCGGGTAGGCAGCCACGGGAACGCCGCAGGCCATGGCTTCGAGGTTCACGAGACCGAAGGTGTCCGTGCGGCTCGGGAACACCATGACGTCCGAAGCGGCGAGATGCTGGGCCAGGTCGGTGCCGAAGCGATAACCCGCATATACGGCATCGGGAAACTGGGATTTCAGGCGCGGCAGCTCGGGGCCATCGCCAATGACGAGTTTCGAACCATGCCAGGGCATGCGCAGGAAGGCGTCGATGTTCTTTTCGATGGCGACGCGGCCCACGTAGGTCGCGATGGGCCGCGGCAGATCGAGGAAGGCCTTGTCGCGCGGCTGGAACAGGTCGGTATCCACGCCGCGCTGCCAGTGGACCAGGTTGCGGAATCCCTGCCCGGCCAGCTGGTCGCGCACGCTCTGCGTGCTCACCATGCAATGCGTGGCCGCGCCGTGGAACCAGCGCAGCGCGCGATAGCTCCAGGAGGTGGGAATCGGGAACCGCGAACGCAGGTACTGCGGAAATTGCGTGTGGTAGGACGTCGTGAACGCCAGTCCGCGACTCACGCAGTAGCGCCGCGCCGCCATGCCCAGCGGGCCCTCGGTGGCGATGTGAATGGCCTGCGGGTGGAACTCGCTGATCCACTGCGACAACTTGCGATAGGGGAGCAGCGACAGCCGGATTTCCGGGTAGGTGGGACAAGGCACCGACCGGAACATGCGCGGGGTCACGAGGTACACCTCGTGCCCGAAATGTTCGAGCCAGGAAACCGTCTGTCGCAACGTGTGGACGACGCCGTTGGTCTGGGGAGACCAGGCGTCGGTGACGATCACGATCCGCATGCCCCACAGTCGCGTCCGCGCGTGACAGCCGCGTGACGGCGGTGCGAAGGATTTCTTGCAGCGAGCGCGCCCGGCACGCGAGTAGTCAGGCCCAAGTGCCGGGCGTGACGTGGATCACGCTCTGGCGCGGCCGCGCGCCTGCCAGGGCCGCCGTCATCATCCTGTTATGCAAGTGAGATATTTCGTTCACCGGTTTAGAACTTCCGTGTCGTACATTCGCAAGGGACTCCATCATGCAAAGTTTCCTGCAGGCCCTGCAGACCCAGCGCTGGGATGACCATCGCTACTATCACCACAGCCGCATCAACCAGTCATTGCACCTGGTGAGCGCGCTCAGCTTCCTCACCGCGTACGTTCTTCTCTTCACGAACCCGGCGGCCGCCGCGCTGGTGGGCTGGCTGGTGGCCATGGTGAGCCGCCAGACCGGCCACTTCTTCTTCGAGCCCAAGGGTTACGACGAAGTGAACCAGGCGACGCATGAGCACAAGGAAGAGATCAAGGTGGGCTACAACCTGCAGCGCAAGGTGGTGCTGCTGTCCATCTGGGTGCTGTCACCCGTGATGCTGTGGATCCAGCCCACGCTGTTCGGCCTGCTGCCGCCCATCGACTCGACCGATGAAATGATCAACCAGGTAGGCCTGGTGTGGCTGGTGGTGGGACTGGGCGGCCTGGCTTTCCGCACCGTGCACCTGTTCTTCATTCGCGACGTGCAGACCGGGCTGGTGTGGATCACCAAGATCGTCACCGACCCGTTCCACGACATCAAGCTCTACTGGAAGGCTCCGCTGTTCCTGATGCGGGGGCAGTTGATCGACCCGATGCACGGAAAATCCCACGAGCCCGAAGAGTTTCTTGTCGCACGCGACGCCTGATCGACTGGTTAGTCAGCTCGGGTACATGCCACCACCAGCCGTCGCGGTGCATCGCCGCGGCGGCCTGGATGATGCGCCGCGCGATTTCGAGGAAGTCCTCCTCGGACAGGTCGATCGGGAAAATGAAGCGGCCGGTGCCCACCCAGCTCAGTGCCAGGCCTTCGGCCCGGAGATAGAACTGCAGCATCCAGTTGTAGCGCGACGGTCGCGTGTAGAGCAGCGACCAAACGCTCGAGAAATGCGCCACTTCGAGCGGCAGGCCCGCCTCGGCCAGCCGCGCATTGAGTTCGCGCGCGCGTGTGTCCCAGCGTTGCTCGAGGCCGGCGTAACACGCCTGCATCTGCGGGGTTTCCAGCGCCAGCAGGAACTCGTGCATGGCGCCCATGACGTAGGGATGCGAGTTGAAGGTGCCCCGAGCGAAGCAGATGTCCGCCGGGCGATCCTCGCGAAAGCGCTTCATGAGATCGCCGCGCCCGCAGAGCACACCCACCGGCAATCCGCCGCCCAGCGTCTTGCCGTAGGTAACCATGTCGGCACGCACGCCGAAATATTCCTGCGCACCACCGGGTGCCAGTCGAAAGCCCATGAACACTTCGTCGAAGATCAGCACGATGCCGCGTTCACTGCACACCTCGCGCAGCTTCAACAGCCACTCCCGGTAGGCGTCGCGATCGAAGCGCGCACTGCGGCCACTGTCGAGCAGCATGGAATCGGAAGGCGCGTTGCGGTTGGGATGCAGCGCCTGAAGCGGATTCACCAGAACACAGGCGATGTCTTTTCGACGCCGCAGCACGCGCAGTGCCGCGTCGCTCATGTCGGCCAGCGTGTAGGTCTCGCGCGCGGTCAGCGGATTGCCGACGCCGGGCTGCACGTCACCCCACCAGCCATGGTAGGCGCCGCAGAAGCGCACCAGGTGCGTACGCCCGGTGTGGTAACGCGCCAGCCGCGCGGCCTGCATCACGGCCTCGGTGCCCGACATGTGGAACGAGACTTCGTCGAGCCCGGAAATTTCGCGCAGCCGCTTCACGTTGTAGGCCAGCACCGGGTGATAGCTGCCCAGCACCGGGCCGAGCTCGGAGACCCGCTTGGCACCGCGCTCGATGCAGCCCTTGTAGAAGTCGTAGCCGAAGACATTCACGCCATACGACCCGGTGAGATCGAAGAACTCGTTGCCGTCGAGGTCCGTGACCTTCGCCCCGCTCGAAGACTGCAGGAAGTTGCCGGACTTGAGGTGCCGGCGCGCGTAGCTGCTGAACTGGAAGGGAACGCGGTAGCGCGACGTGAATTGCAGGTCGGAGACCCCACGCTCGATTTCCGCCGACGCCTGCACCGTCTTCGCGAAACGCCGCGTGAACAATTCCGCCAGTCGCTGGAAGCCCGCCCGCCGCGTGCCAGCCACTTCACGCGGCGCGCCATCGGCGGTGAAGAATTCCGTCTCGTCGTATTCGTAGAACGGCACCAGCTTTGCCAGGCGGCGCGACCAGCGCGCGTGGCCGGCCAGCGAGCGATGTTTGGCCCGCGAGAGCTCGAGGCGCAGTTGCAGCCGGCGCAGCAGCAGCACGGTGGCGATAGTTCCGAGAATGATCAGCAGCAGATTTGTGGGCGTTTCCATGCCCACAACTTTATTTCCGGCAGCTTGCACTGGGATGACATCGAATGAACTGGCGTGAAAGCCTGAGCTTCCTGCTCACCAACCATATTCCACGCCGCTGGGCGACGCTTTTCATGGGCTGGCTGAGCCCCATCGAACAGCCGCTGGTGAGCTCCGCGGCGCTGGGGTTATGGAAGACCTTCTCGGAGCTCGACCTGAGCGATGCGCGCAAGCAGGAGTTTCGCAGCATCCAGGACTGCTTCACGCGCGAACTCAAGGAAGGCGCGCGGCCCATCGCCAGGGATCCCCCGCTGATGGTGAGTCCCTGCGACGCCATCGTGGGCGCATTCGGTCTTATTCACGACGGCACCGTGGTCCAGGCCAAGGGCTTTCCCTATTCGCTCCAGGATCTGCTCTGCAACGCGGAGCTGGCTCGCCAGTACGAAGGCGGCCAGTTCGTGACGCTGCGGATCACGCCGACCATGTATCACCGCTTCCACGCCCCGCACGATCTCGAGGTCGAACACGTCACGTACGTGTCGGGTGACACCTGGAATGTCTACCCGATCGCGCTGCGTCGCGTGGAGCGCCTCTTCTGTCGCAATGAACGCGCCATCCTGCGCTGCCGCCTGGCTGCATCGGGCACGCCCATCGCGCTGGTGCCGGTCGCGGCCATTCTCGTGGCGAGCATCCGGCTGCACTGCGCGGATGTGCTGCTGCATCTCCGCTATCGCGGGCCGAACGAGATTCCCTGCCGCGCACGCTACGACAAGGGGCAGGAAATGGGCTGGTTCCAGCACGGCTCCACCATCATCGCGCTGGTGCCGCCAGGCATCGAAGTCTGCGCGCAGATCCAGGAAGGACAGCGCATCCGCATGGGCGAACCACTGTTCACCACGGGGTGACGCCGTCAGCGAACTCCTGCGGTGCGACCCGGTATCTGCTTCGGGATAAAGGCAAAGCTCAGCACCACCACGAGCACGCAGGCCGCGATGAACCAGAAGAACCGGTCGATGCCGGGCGTGGGCTGCATCGCGAAGTAGATGGGCGCCGCGCTGGCGCTGGCCACTCCACCGATGCGCGAGAAGGTTTGCGCGAGCCCGATGGCCGAGGCGCGTACCTCGGGTGGATAGGCGTTCGCACCCACCGCGTAGATGAAGGCATGCATGCCATTCGCGGCCGCGCCCGCGACCAGGCAGAGGAACAGCAACCGGCCGTCGCCCGTGACGGGACCGGCCAGCAGCATCCCGATCAACACGGCCGCGACGCCGCCGAGCAGCGCGAGCACCGTGCCCACGGGTCGCGAGCCGAAGTACCCGATGAGGAAGGCCCCGCCGATGGAGCCGAATGCCCCGCCGAAGCTGAACATCTCCAGGCTGCGCGAGGCGACCACGGGACTGCGGCCGGCGAAATCGAGCAGCGTGGGCAGGTAGTTCGTATAGACGTACAGCACGAAGGTGTTGAACACGAAGAGCAGCCAATGCAGCGCGGTGGTGCGTCGGAAGTCCTCGTTCCACAGCGTGGCGAACCAGTTGGCGGAGCGGCGTCCCTGGGAGGGCACCACGAAGGTTTCGCTGCCATCGAAACGGTTTTCACCCACCAGTCGGTTCAGCGCCTTCGCGAGCCGCGGCCATTCACGGCGATGCTGCGCCAGGTATTGCGGTGATTCGGGCAGCAGCCAGCCCATGATGGCGAACAGCACCAGCGGCGCGACGGCGCCGATCAGGAACATGGAGCGCCAGCCGTATTCCGGGATCACGTGGCGCGCCACCAGGCCGGCCAGCGTGCCGCCAAGCGGGATGGCCACCACCACGCAGGCCAGCACCACGCTGCGCACGCGCTTCGGTGTCCATTCCGAGATCAGCGTGGCCGCCAGCGGCGTCACGCCTCCCAACCCGATGCCGGTGACCAGCCGCCACGCGGACAGTTCGCCGATCGACCGGGCGAAGTAGCAGCACAGGGAACCCACGAACAGGAAGGCCAGGCAGGCGACATAGGCGCGCTTGCGGCCGATGCGATCTCCCAGCCAGCCCAGCACCACCGAACCCACAGCCATGCCGATGAGTCCCGCGCTGTTCACCGGTCCGAGCTCGGGCCGCGCCAGGTTCCAGTCGCGCAACAGGTGCGGGCCGACGTAACCCATGGTGAACAGGTCGAAGCCGTCGGTGAGCATGATGACGATCATGCCGAGCGTGATCGCCAGCGGCAGGCGGAAGTAGTTAGCGGAATCGACGACCGCGGCGACATCGACTTGTTTTTCGGTCATCGGGGCCATCTTCGCATGTCATGCGAGGTCGTGCGACACTTGTCCGCCATGCAGGACTTCGGCCTGGTCGCCAACACCCTCGTCCACACGCCGGATGGCACGGTTCGCATCCAGGACATCCGCGCCGGCGATGTCGTGCTTTCCCAGGCGGAGGGACAGACACAGATCGTTTCCCGCCGCGTGACACAGTTACACCACCGACCGACGTCCTTCGCCGTCTGTGTCGACTTCTGGAAGACCATCGAGGGTTGGGAAACCGGCGAGCGGGGCGGCCTGCTGCTGCACGATCGGCAGAGACTCTGGCTGCGCGACGAGGGCTGGACATCGGCGGACGACTGCTGGGGCGACAAACGGCTCGAATGTGTCGACGGCGGAACCTGCGTGTGGTTCAGCAGCGCGCAGCTGTATCGCACCGACACCGAAGGCGTGGTGTGGATGGATGGCTTCACGGGACGCGCCGATGGCGGCGGCCTCGGCCGCACCTTCGACCTGCGCGATGGCTCGATCCGCTTCGACTACCCGATGGTGGAGAATCCGGGCTGCGACATATCCGACGGCGGCTGGAACTTCCGGCCGCCCATGTATGGACTGCAACTCGAAGCCGGCGAAAGCTACTTCGTTGGTGATTGGGGCATCAGGATCGAGGGGGCGAAATGAAAAGACGAACGTTGTTGACGGTGGGGGCCAGCGCGGCCTTGATGGCCGGCCAGCCAGGCGTCGTGAATGCCAGGAAAATCACGCGCCAGGCGCCGGAGCAGCCGCGTCGCGCTGAACTCTACGGCTTGATGGGGCGCCTGCCGCCGCGCGATCGCAAGGTGAGCGCAAGGCTCATCTCCAGTGAAGACCGTGGCTCATACACGCTCGAAAAGCTGGTACTCGATCTCAACGGTGAAGAACCGGCACCCGCGTACTACGCGAAACCCAAAGGTGCCCGCGGCAGGCTTCCCACCGTGCTGTTCAACCACTCGCACGGCGGTGGTTACCAGATCGGCAAGAAGGAATTCACCGAGGGACGCGATTACCTGAGCAATCCACCCTACGCAGAGTTCCTCACGTCACTGGGCTACAACGCGCTGTGCTTCGACGCGTGGATCTTCGGCGAGCGCTCCGGTCGCGCGGAACTCGATTTCTGCAAGGACATGCTGTGGCACGGTCGGGTGCCCTGGGGAATGATGGTCTACGACTCGCTCAAGGCCGTGGACTACCTGGTCACCCGCGACGACGTCGACGTCCAGCGCCTCGGCACCGTGGGTATTTCCATGGGCAGCTCCAGCGCGCAGTGGCTGGGTGCGCTCGATGCGCGCGTGAAGGTGGTGGTCGACATCTGCTGCCTCACCGACTGGCACACGCTGGTGGAAGTCGGCGGACTCAAGGGACACGGCATCTACTACTACGTGCCCGACCTCTTGAACCACTTCACCACCTCGCAGATGAACGCGCTGATCGCGCCGCGCGCGCACCTGTCACTCGCGGGCAACCAGGATCCACTCACCCCCGTCGCCGGCCTCGAGAAAGTGGACCGCGAGCTCGCGCAGGTCTATGCCACCGCGGGCGCGCCCGCGAACTGGAAGCTGCTGCGCTACGACGTCGGCCATCGCGAAACACCGGAGATGCGCGAGCAGATCCGCCGGTGGTTCGTCGCGAACCTGTAGTTCACATCACGTCTGGTCGAGCGAACCGCGGCACGAAGGCATAACCCACCTGGAAACTCATGTCGGGTGTGTTGTTGATGTTCTGCAGGTTCTCGGTGATGCCCACGGTCCACACGTGCGCGGCCACGCGATGTCGCAGCCCCAGCGTCGCCTGGTACTTGGTGGCGCGCAGCTCGCGCAACTCGGTCTCGTCGTGCGAATACATGCTGGGGCTCACGTAGCCCTGCAGGTTGACATTGGTGCGCGCGGTGAGCTGCCGTTCGTAGCCCACCACCAGCGTCGGCACCAGCTGCCTTTCAGTGGGCGACGGCGCCTGGCCGCCGCCGTACCAGACGGTGGCGATGTCCGCGTACCAGGCATTGCGGCCGCGACGATGCTGCGCCGACGCCTGCAGGCCAAGGTCCACGCGGCCGGTAGATAGAAAGGCGCGCTGGCCGGCGACCGGCAGCTTGACCGCGCCTTCCACCGAGAAGTTCCAGCCGCGCAACCGCTGCGGCGAGGAATAACGCAGGCCCAGCACCGGGTCGAGCAGGCCACCGGAAGCCGCGTCGTTCAGATTCACGTAGCTCGTACCCTTGAGATCGTAGATGGCATTCACGCGATTGCGCGCCACCGCGGGACGGCCAAAGGAACTGAAACCGAAGGTGTCGTGAAAGCTCTCGATGGTTCCATCCATGAAGCCGCCGCGATACGACACCGCGCTGACGACCGCGTAGGCGCTCCAGTCCCTGGCCAGCTTGTAGTGCACGGTCATGTCATAGACCGCGGCTTCCAGATCAACCAGGTAATTCTCTCCGGGGAGGTCGCGGATGGCCTGCAGCTCTTCGGGTCCGAGTTCGCGGCGACCCGATGCCTCGAGGCCGACGAGGTATTTTTCCACCTCGGGGCTCAGCGCCCAGGTGTTCTGGAACGCGAGGTCGGTTTCCACGGCCCAACTACCCGGCTCGGTGGAGACCGCGTGCGCGGGCCGCATGTCGAGCCGCATGAATCCGAACGGCGACAGATCGCGCTCGCGCATCAGTCCGTAGAACTGTCCTTCCTGCGCCAGCAGTGGTGCCGTCATGCTCGCCAGCGCCACCACCGCGATGACCCGGACCATCCATGTCTTCAGACTTCCCGTCCCCATGATTCTTTCTCCCAGTTTCCGGGGTGTATGTTCGATCCGGGAGGTCCTCGCGCGCATTGCCCGATGGCGGCAATGGCGGTGACTTTGATGGGGGAAAGGCTTCTATCTCTTTAGGGTGACCCTGGCCGGGCCTGGCACGGGTAGTTAGTCGTCCCGATATCGCAACTGGACGGCCAAACGGCGCCCCGGCAACCACTCTGGTGCGTCGCCGCGAGCCTGGAACTGCGTCGCAGGGCTTGCCGGCAAGTGGTGCTGGAGAACCCGTAACCTGCGGATTCTGGGTGGATTATTTCGATCCGTTCGCAGCGCGGGCGGCGCCGGGAGCCATGCTCATTGCAACGTGGGTTCCCGCACCTCGACCACGGCCCGATCGCGCAGCCGGACGCTGCCGCCGAGAAAACCGGCGCTGCCGATTTCCCGCGCGTAGAACAGCACGCGCGCATCCTCTTCCTGGCGCATCGACGTGGGCGGCCCCAGCAGCTCCACGACTTCGAGCTCGCTCATGCCCGGCTTCACGCGATGCCATCTCGCGGCGTCGATCCAGCGGTCAGAGGTGGCCGCAGGTGCACCCGGTGCAGGAATTGCCGAGGGCGCGAGCCGATCAGGGCGAGTGCGCAATTCGTCCAGTTGCCGGGACAGCTGCTGCACCTGGCGTTGCAGGTTGCGAACCTCCTGCTCGAGGAACGAAATCCGCGATTGGTCCGCGGACCAGGTCGCGCCGGGCGCGAGCAGCAGTGCTGCCAGGAGCAGGTAACGCATGCGAAGTAGACGCCCGCGCGGCGCACAAAGTTTCGCGACTGCTACAAAAGAAGGGCGAAACGGATCGTGGATCCGTTTCGCCCGAGAGCTTGGGGAAGTCGCGTGTGCGTTCTAAGGCAGCGTCGGCGTGCTCCAGTTGATCCACTGCGCCTGGTTGAACGGCACGTTGGGATCATTGCGCATGATGTTGGTGTTGCCCGTGCCGCCGCCGACCAGGAATTTCTGCACGAAGGCGTTGAGCTCGGTCTGCTGCGAAGACGGGAATCCGCAGTGGCCGTGCTCGTTGGTCAGCGAATAGCCCATGCGATCGGTGGCACCCAGCGCGGTCCAGATGCTGCGTGCGGCGTTCGCGCCGGTCCACGAGCTTTGCGGTCCCAGCCACAGGATGTTGTTCTCGACCACGAACAACGCGCGTGGAGCCACGAGGCCTTCGATGGCATGGTGGTCGAACGGCAGTTTGTTCACGCTGTTGCCGAACTGGCTGAAGTTGGAGCGGAACCAGACGTTCTCGCCGGTGATCTGCGACAACGTCTGGGTGTTCTGGCCCTGCGACAGCATCGACTGCGACACGCGCCAGGTCCCCGATCCACCGGAGCCTGGCTCCTGCGGAATGGTGAGCTTGATGCGCTCATCGAAGGCGCCCACGGCCAGCGCGCCCTTGCCATTGCGCGAGCAGCCCGTGACACCGAGTCGCGCCGGATCGATGTTGGCCGCCGGTGTTTTCTCGATGGCGTCGATCAGGCGGCTCGCACCCCAGGCCCAGGCCATGAGCGCACCGGCCGAATGCCCGCTGCCATACATGTCGTAGAACCGGCCCACGCCGCGCGAACCGCCACCGTTCTGCTGCGCGATCTGGTCGTTGGGCAGATTGATGATCGCCACGCCCTGGCTCGACAGCACCGAGTTGTTCAGGCTCGAGCCGCCGACGGCGATGATGGCCGGGTACGGCGCGGTGCCGGTGCTCGGATAGGTGATTGACGCGCCGAAGGTGAGCGTGCGCCCGTTGTCGTTCACGGTGACGTTCAGCGTATTGCCGCTGCGCGCGCCCGTGGTCGCGGAGTACGGCGTGTTCGGCTTGTACCCATACTCGAACTCCTGCGCGAGCGCGGCGATTTCCGCGCGTCGGCAGGTCCATTCCGCCTTCGTGGTGATACGCGTTCCGCTCATGAGCATGAACGGATCTGGCAGGAAGGAGTTGTTGGGCAGTGACTGGTAGGACGGCATCGGTGGCAGCGTGCAGGTGCCGCCACCTCCGGTACCTGCTTGCGTCACCGCCACGAGCTGCGAGTTCGCACCGGTGGCGGACACCGTCACCGTGGCCGAGCGCGCCGCGGATCCCGTATTCGCCTGGGCCGTCACGGTGACCGCGGCATTGTTGGAGCCGGAAGTCGGGCTGGTCGTGAGCCAGGCCTGGTCGTCGGTCACCGACCAGTTGGTGTTGGACGTCACGTTGAAGCTGCCCGTGCTGTTGGCGGCCGCGGCCACGTTCACCGCGTTTGGCGCAACCGACAGCGTCGATCCGGTCGAACAATTGGTGGCCGCCGAACCCATGCCGCTGGGCAGCGCGGTGCCGGTAGTCAGATTGATCTTGTCGAGCCGCGCGCCGTCTTCGCGGTACGCGATGGTCAGCGTGTGGTTGCCCGCGCTCAGGCTGAAGGTGTTCGGCAGTTGGGCCCAGATCCAGGCGGTGTTCCACCAGTTGTTCCACATGATCCACGATCCGGAATCCATGCGAACCCAGAACGAGTCATCGTTGGCGTTGGGACCCAGCATGCGGGCATTGAGTCGATAGGTGCCCGCCGTCGTCACGTTGATGGGAAACGAGATATGGCCGGTGGTGCTGGTCGGCGCGCTGGCCGTGCTGTTGTTGCCCGGCTGGATGGTGGCGTACTGCGAGTTGGACGCCGCGGTGTCGGTCACGCGGTTCCACAACGAACCCACCTGCGCACACTCGGCTTCGAGCCAGTAGTTGGTCTGCGCTTGGGCGACGGATGCAAAAGCGAAGAGCGCCAGCGACGAGAGCATCGTCCGCTGGAACGCGGAACTGAACCTGTTCATGAATCCCCCTGTTTCCTTCCTTGCGAACGCGGACGGCCATCCGCGACCTCACTCCCGCGTTGAAGCTAGCGAGTAGCGAGATTGCTTGTCAGTCAGTGAATAGACCTATAGGCGGCGGAGCGCGTAAGCCTTTGAATTGCTGACTTGCGCGCCGGGAACAGGGGTCCTCCTCGTCGTCGCGGCCAGCCTCGGAAGGCGCCTGGACCGGGCCGAGGACCCGATCGGCGCACGCGTCGACTCGACGCGTGTAGCTAGGTTGGCGGGGCCGGAATCGCGTCCAATGGTCTGAGTTATTCGCGGGTTTGCCGACACCGGTGTCTTTTTTTCGGCGCCCTCAGAATTTTTTCTTCTGGTTAGACCACGCGCGGGAACGTCGCTCCAACTTCTTGAATTGCAAAAGCGCGCTGCAGCGAAACAATGAATTTCCATTCATCTTTTCGCCTGCCGAAAGCGCAGATTTCGCATTCCGAAGGTAGCGGTAACAAAAATCCTGTGTTAGTAAGTCACCCGCCTTTAACTGGGCGGATCAGGGAGTCCAGTCGAGCAGAAGTTAGTCCGTGCCCGCGTGGCGCGGTGGGTGCGTGCGCGCCCGAGAAATGACTTCGGCCCGACTGCGGTCAACGACACACGGGGCTAGGCATGAAAACCATAGTGGCTCGTACATGGATGACGTTCGTCGCATTGTTTTCCGTGGCTGCGCACGCGCAGCAGACGGAACTGCAGACCTATGTGCAGCGCTGCCAGGACGAACTGCAATTCAACGCCGCGGACATACCCGCGCTGAACTGCAACAACGGCGTGCGCTTCGCGGGTGCCGGCAAGAGCATCCTCAACGACTTTCTCGTATACCACCGGGTCAACGACAACGTCGACCTGGTCGCGGCCTGCCGATGGGGCGATGACACCTTGTCGGCGCGGCCTTACTCGAACACCAAGTTCTTCAGCCTCGAGCTGCTGGTCCACAACCGGCCGCTCGGCACCACCTGCTTCTTCGCGGCCAAGGACACCCTGCCGCCGCCCGCCCCGGTTTCGTCGGCGATCGTGTCGCCCACGAATTTCTCCAACGTGCATCCCAACGCCAACGACTACTGGATGCAGCCGACGGAGCTCAACAACAAGACGCTGCCGTCCGACCGCAATGCCGGTGGCGGAGCGGTGTTCACCGATCCTATCCAGTGCGTCGGCTGCCATTCGCAGGGCGCCATCCTCGCGTCGAGTCGTATCGCGCCCTACCTCGCGAGTTACGGCCTGCTCAACAACCGTCACGACACGGTGGTGAATCTCACCAATCCCAACCGCTATCGCGTCGTGGGGAGCAATCACCACAGCAACCCGAACTTCGGCAACCATGCCTTCAAGGCGTGGAACTACATCATCTCCCAGAACAACGACTACGCCGGCACGCCGTGCGCCGGCAGCTGTCATGCGCTGGGAAGCAACTCGCCGATCGGCAATCTCTTCATCGCCGGGCAGACCTCGTCGGACCTGCTGCCTTCGATCATCACCGATATCAACCAGCTGTTTGCCTTCGGCATGCCGCCGTCGGCTGACGACAGCCCGTATCGATGGATCAACCTGGACACGCCCGGCAACGGCGTGGAGTCGGAAACTTTCGCGGATGCGAAGAGTCCCTCGACGCCGGCGCCGACGCCGAACCTGTTCAGGAACTGCGCCGCGCCCGGCTACATGGAAGGGCACACCGTGGGCGTTTTCGACTATCAGTCTTTCTCCTCCGCGCAACTGGCAACCCTTCCTGACCGGCTGAGAACCTTCAATGCCAAGGAAGGCCTGGTCTGCCTGCAGAGCGACCAGGACCCGGGCAATTCCTGCAAGGAATACCAGACCAGCTACCTGTGCAACTACGAATGGACCAGCTGGAACGACCAGGACACGGCCAGCACCGGTGATGGCGACCGCGAGCCGCGCGTCGGCGCACCCAATTCCTGCGCCGCGCCCACGGCCATCAAGACGAAGTTCACCGTCGGCGGCACCACCACGGAAGTCATCGGACCCGCCGACCGCCTGGCCCGGGTCAGCGCCTATGGCCTGACCTGCAACAACGCCGACCAGGTGGACGGCAAGTGCTCCAACTACATCGTCAGGTACCGCGCCTGCACCACGGCTCCCGTGTCCCGCCAGGCCCACCTGACCAGCGTCTTCGGCGGTCGGCAGCTGACGGCCACCGGAACGCCTAACAACTCGCCGGTCAAGGCCCAGCCCTACACGCCGAGCTGGAACACGCAGAACTGGGAACTCGTGCCCGTGCCGGACACGGAGTACGTGCGCCTGCGGAACACCGGCACCAACACCTATCTAAACGTGAGCACGCAGGCGGAAAGCGCCGTCGTGGGCACGCATGCGCTCAACACCGGCTATGACAGCCAGGTGTTCGTCGTCGAACCGATTCCCGGCAGCAATGACGTACGCATCCGCAACATCTGGAGCGGCAAGTACCTGACGGTGTTCGACACCGGCACCTACTCGCCCATCTATTCGCAGACGTTGAATCCCGCCTGGCCGAGCCAGAGGTGGCTGATCCAGTAGTCGTCGGTCGCAGGGGGAGACATGCACAGGAACACGATCCGCTCGATGGCGTTGGCGCTGTCGCTGGTCAGCCTCGCGGCGCAGGCGCAGAGCGAGCTGCAGCGATACGTGCAGCGCTGCCAGTCGGAACTGGGATTCAGCGCCAGCGAGGTGATCGCGCGCAGCTGCCGCGACCATGGCGTGAATTTCGCAAACAACCGCCCCACGCCGATCTTCGATTTCCTGGTCTACCACAAGGTCAACGACAACGTGGACATGACCGCCGCCTGCCGCTGGGGAAACTTCAACCAGAATCCGGAAGCGCAGAACTTCGCCAGCGTCGAGATGTTCATCCACAACCGCCAGACCGGCGGCACCTGCTACTTCTCGGCGCGTGACGCGGACAACGGCGACACCGACAAGATCCGCAACGTTTCGCACCTCATGCCCGCGGTCACGCAATTTCCCGCCGCCGATGCCTACTGGCTGGCGCCGTCCGAGCTGAATTCCAAGCTGGTGCACACCAATGACGAAGACGTCATCGGCGACGCGGATGTCATGAAGCCGCTGCAATGCGTGCAATGCCATTCCGCCGGCGCGTATATCGCGACGACGCGCATCGCCCCGCACCTGGCGACCTACGGCCTGCTCAACAACGGGCACGACACGTTCGTGAACATGAGCGGCTCGAACTACTACCACGCGGTCGGGAGCGCCCATTACACGCGCGGCGACGATGGATCCCATCCCTTCGCGGGATGGAACAAGATCATCAATGACAACAACGCGCACGACTGCAGCTCGTCGTGCCACATCCTCGCCCTCAAGTCGTCCATCAACGCCGTTCACCCGCCCGGTGACAGCACCACGCTGCTTCCCCCGATCAAGAAAGTGATCGCGCTCATCGGCAACGCCATGGCGCCGAACAACTTCGACGAGGCGAACCCCAGCGCTTATCGATGGATCAATCGCGACACCGCGGCTGATGGCGTGGACATCGAGACTTTCACCTCCTCCAAGCCGCGCTTCGGCGTGCTGGGCACCTGTGGTTCCCCCGGGTATGTCGAGGCCCATGCGGTGGGCAGCCAGCTGGATTTCAACTCGAAGGACATGGCGTTGATTCCGGACAAGCTGCGGTTCTTCAACGTGCGCGAAGGACTGCAGTGCCTCAACTCGGACCAGCCGGGTGGACGCCGCTGCTACGACTATCGCGTGAGCTACAAGTGCCCCGTGGGCAGCACGCAGGACTGGACGCCGTTCTACAACTCGGACACGGTCAACAACGACGACGGCGAACACGAAGAGAAGTCCCGTCACCTGCAGGCCGCCACCGCTTTCTGCGGCAGCGCGCCCATCGGCATCCGGACCGAGCCCGTCTCCGGCGGTCTCGCCGTCGCGCGCGTCGTCGGTCCCAACGACCGGCTCGCGCAATTGTCCCCCAGTGGCCTGGTCTGCCGCGATTCCGACCAGCCCAATGGCGCACGCTGCTCCAACTACGTGGCGCGCTACCGCGATTGCAGCACCAACGCCGCGGCGCGCATGGCGCGAATGAAGAACGCGTGGGTCAATCTGCCCACCTTCGGTGATCGTTTCCTGACCACCACCAACAACGTGAACGGCGCGGAAACGCGTGCGCAGGGCGGCAATTTCCAGTACCCCAGCCAGGACTGGATCATCGAAGCCGTGCCGGGTGGCAACACCTACCGCCTGAAGGATGTGTGGTCGGGCAAATACCTGACGGCGTCCGGCAACAACGACCAGGCCACGGTGCTGGTCAACGACTCGAACACCTCGCTCATGCGCCAGCAATGGCTGATCGAGGACATCGCCAACAGCAGCGAGAAGCGACTCAAGAACGTGGGCAGCCAGCGCTACCTCACCGTGGGCAACTACAGCGGTGATCCGTACTACGCGCCGATTCTTTCGCAGTCGCTGAGCAATCAGAACTGGGCCAGCCAGCGCTGGCTGATCCAGTAGGCATTCGGGCGAACGCGCGCCACCAGCGCGTTCGCCCCGGGTTGAACAGGCGTCGGGCGGGGCGACAGCGCGTGGTGGGCGCGCTGCTGCCCCGCCCGGTCGTCTGGGTTTTTTTGAAGCGCGGCGTCGCGGGGTGGGGAGCCGTGGTGGGCGTCACCCCGCCCTCGCGACGCCGTCGCGACTAACTACAGGGGGAATACGATGAGAAAGCTTCACTTCCTGGCGGCGGGACTTCTGCTGCTCGGCCTGCAAACTGCCTACGCGCAGGAACAATGCCTGGGCTCCCAGAACCAGCGCACCGGCGGCGGTACCAACGATCACTGGGAGTTGTGGAATCCGGTCAACGACGCGGATGCCTGCATCACGCCCGGTACGGGCGCCAAATTCAGCGGCCGTTGGGACAACGCCGATGATTACCTGGCGCGTCGCGGCGTGTACTACGGCTCGAGCGGACAGAGCTGGCGGCAGCGCGGCGGATTGAAGTTCGCCTACACGGTGGACTGGCGCCCGCAGTTCGTGACCGGCGGCAATTCCAGCGTCGGCCTGTACGGCTGGGTGCATCGGGCCAACAACACCGGCTCCACGGCGGAGTTCTACATCATCGAGAACTGGTACCAGTGGAACCATGCCCAGGACGGCACGGCGCAGGTCATGGGAACCATGGCGGTCAACGGCGTGGTCTACGACGTCATCAAGACCACGCGCAACAACCAGCCGACTCCCTGGGGCAACCAGACGTTCTCCCAGTACGTGAGCGTGAGAAAGGATCGCGGCACCAACAACCAGACACCGAGCCCCGCGGGCGTGATCAGCGGCACCATCAACGTGGGCCAGCATTTCGCCGCCTGGGAGAAGTTCGGTCTCGACATGTCGGGTGAGCTCTACGAAGTCGCGTTCCTCGCGGAGGGCTACAAGAGCACCGGCACGGTCAACGTCACGCAGCTCGACATCTCGACGGTGTCCGCGCCCACGTCCGTCGCACCGGATCTGAGCACGTACACGCTGACGGACACGGGCACCGAGTGGGGCAATATCGTCGCCTGGAGCTGCCAGCCCTCGACGTACGACTGCCGCGACGTGTCCGTGGTCCTCACCAATGGGACCTCCGGGACGAGCTTTTGCCAGAACGCGACCGTCGCCGTGTCTCCGTACCGCGGGCGGTGGTTCGTCAGCGGGCTCGCCAACGGATCGTGCACGCTGCACATGATCTCTCCCGATGGGACCAAGTCCGGCCCGGCCACGCTCAACTCGACGGGACTTCCCGCGATGGCGAAGCTGGTGGAATACCGCGCCGCGGGCAACAAGGGTGGCGAGCAGATCTTCCTGCTGCGCGACGGCGCCCGCATCAAGAGCCGCACGCTCACCACGTCATTCCAGACGTTCAGCGATACCGTGTACGGCGACGGCGAAATCAGCGTCGAGTTCGCCAACGACGACGCGGTTTCGAATAGCAAGGCGGCGCGTGTCGACTATCTCTCCGTCAACGGCGTGAAGCGCGAGACCGAGGCACAGGCCGTGAACACCGGCTCATACGCCAACGGCAAGTGCGGCGGCGGATCGAACAGCGAATGGCTGTACTGCAACGGCGCCGTGAACTACGGTCCGCTCAAGCAGGATCACACCATCCGCATCCGCGCGCGCGGTGCTGCCGGCGGTGAACACATCCACCTGCTGATCAATGGCAACTCGGTGAACACCGGCTGGTGGCTGACCACGGCCTTCCAGGAGTTCAGCGTCAATGTCGTCGGCGACGGTGACATCAACGTCAAGTACGACAACGACGGCGGAGCCAAGGACGTGGTCGTCGACTGGGTGAAGGTGGACGACCAGAATCCGCGCCAGTCCGAGAACATGCAGTACAACACCGGCCTGTTCGCCAACGGCCGCTGCGGTGGCGGCTCGTTCAGCGAGTGGATGCACTGCAACGGGGTGATCGGCTTCGGCAAGATCTCCGACAACTTCAACTAACCACTGATCCGGCTCGACTAAAGGCCCCGGCGTGCATGCGCCGGGGCCTTTTTCTTGTCGGACTCTGCTGACGCCGGGCTCTCCAGACTTCGCAGTCCGAGCCATGAGAGCGTATGTCCCATGCAGATGTCCCTCGAAGAATTCAGACAAGGTCTTCGCGATGGCACGGTGGTGTTCTGCCTTCCCGCCGCCCATGCCGAATTCTCCAGCGAGTTCCTGGACGACTTCTCCGAGCGCATCCTCAAACACGATTGGCGCGACATCCTCGACTCCCCCTTCGTGACCCCCTCGCTGCTGGATGGCGAGGAGTCCGAAGACGAGCTCGTGGCCGCCGTCATGACCAACTATGGCGCCGACGTCTCGGACCTGCCCGGCCTGCCGCTGTGGGAAGTGGTACGACGCTGCGCCCGGAATTCGCGGTCTTGAGGCCGTCCGCCATTCTCCTGCCACTTTTGAGGTAGCCGCGGGCGCTTCGCCCGGGTGTTGTTAGGGAGCGCTCCTGCGCCAGAAAATGTCACTCGAACAAACGAACAAGATCAGACAGGAAGAGACACATGAAACGCCCTGAAGAAAAGGCAAAGCTCGTGCCCACGCACAACTACGACCAGGCCCGTGAAAAGGCGGTGTCGTGGCTCGGAGACCGTTACCTGCTCGCCGAACCGGCGCGCAAGCGTGACGACGGCAGCAAGTCATACCTGAAAGCCCCCAGCGACTGGTACGTCATTTCGGGCACCTCGCTCCGCTCGAGCCACTGACAACACCCGGTAGAGGCCGGGCAAGACGAACAGGGTCAGCAGCGTCGATGACACGATGCCGCCGATGACCACGGTGGCGAGCGGACGCTGAACCTCCGCGCCCGGCCCCACGTTCAGCGCCATGGGCAGGAAGCCCAGCGAGGCGACGAGCGCGGTGACCAGCACGGCGCGCAACCTGCCGGTCGCGCCGTTCACGATGGCTTCGTCGATGTTCTGTCCATTCTGTTCCAGGTGGCGGATCAGCCCCACCATCACGAGCCCATTGAGGACCGCCACGCCCGACAGCGCGATGAACCCGACACCCGCGGAAATCGACAGCGGGATATCCCGCAGCCACAACGCCGCGATACCGCCGGTCAGCGCCAGCGGCACACCACTGAAGATGGCCACGGCCGCGCGCATGGATCCGAACGCAAAAAACAGGAACGCCAGGATGATGGCCAGCGCCACGGGCACCACGATGGACAGGCGCTGCGTGGCCGACACCAGCTGCTCGAACGTACCGCCATAGTCGACCCAGTAGCCGGGCGGCGCCTGCAGCGATGCATCGAGGCGCTCGCGGACTTCGCCCACGAAACCGCCGAGATCGCGATCACGCACATTGGCCGTGACCACCACGCGCCGTTTGCCATTCTCGCGATTCACCTGGTTGGGCCCGGTGGTTTCGACAATGCCGGCCACTTCCCGCAAGGGCACGAACTGCGGCTCGCCGCCAGACCAGGTCGCGCCCCGCGACACCTCGTCTTCGTTCGCGGAGCCGCGGCGCGGAATGGGCAGGTCGCCTAACCACTCGGGACTCTGCCGCAGCTGCTCCGGCAGCCGCACGACGATGTCCGAGCGCCGGTCGCCTTCGATGAACTGTCCCGCCACCGCGCCACCCAGCGCGATGCTGACCGTGCGCTGCACGTCGCGCGCATTGAGGCCATAACGCGACAGGGCCTGGCGATCGGGATTCACCAGCAGCATGGGAAGGCCCGTGGTCTCCTCCACGCGGACATCGGCCGCACCGTCGATGGTGCGGACCAGCGCGGCAATCCGGGCCGCGAGCCGGTTGAGCGTTTCGAGATCATCGCCGTTCACCTTGATGGCCACGTCCGCGCGCACGCCCGAGATCAGCTCGTTCATGCGCATCTGGATGGGCTGGGTGAACTCGTAGTTGTTGCCCGGCACCGACTTCGCCACGGCTTCGAGCTCCGCGACCAGTTCGCGCTTGGATTTGCCGGGATCTGGCCACCGCTCGCGCGGCTTCACGATCACGAAGGTGTCGGCCACCGACGGCGGCATGGGGTCGTTGGCGACCTCCGCCGTGCCGATGCGGCTGAAAACCCGCTCCACCTCGGGCAGTTGCGCGATACGCTTTTCCAGCAGGTGCTGCATGTGGACCGCCTGCGTCAGGCTGGTGCCCGGTACGCGGAGCGCATGCACGGCGACGTCACCTTCATCGAGACTGGGCGCGAACTCGCTGCCCAGTCGCGTCGCCAGCCAGCCGGAGGCCAGCACCAGCACCGCGGCTCCTGCTGCCAACATTCCACGATGCCGGAGAGACCAGCGCAGTGCCGGCTCGTAACGGTTCCGGATTTCGCCGACCACGCGATTCTCATGCTCGGGGACTTTTCCACCGAGCAGCAGCGCCACGCTGGCGGGAACGAAGGTCAGCGACAGCAGCATGGCGCTGGTCAGCGCGAGCACCACGGTCATCGCCATGGGATGGAACATTTTTCCTTCGACGCCGGTGAGCGCGAAGATCGGCAGGTATACCGCCGTGATGATTCCGATGCCGAAGAGGCTGGGCCGGATCACCTCGGCGGTGGCACTCGCGGCCAGCTCAAAACGCTCCTCGCGCACGAGAGTGCGTCCGAGCCGCGACTGCTCCTCGCCGAATCGGCGCAGCGCGTTCTCCACGATGATCACCGCGCCGTCGACGATGAGTCCGAAATCCAGCGCTCCCAGGCTCATGAGATTGCCGGACACGCCGCCACGCACCATGCCGGTGATGGTCATGAGCATGGAGAGCGGGATGACGGCGGCCGTGATCAGCGCCGCGCGCAGGTTGCCCAGCAAGACGAAGAGCACCACGATCACCAGCAACGCGCCTTCAATCAGGCTGGTGCGCACCGTGGCGATGGTGCGGTCCACGAGACCGGTGCGGTCGTACACCGCTTCGATGCGCACGCCGGGCGGCAGGCTCTTCTGGATTTCCACCACGCGGGCCGCCGTGGCGCGGGCCACGGCACGGCTGTTCTCGCCCATGAGCATGAACACCGTGCCCAGCACCACTTCCTCGCCATTCTGCGTGGCGGCGCCGGTGCGCAGTTCGCGGCCATCACTCACGGTGGCCACGTCACGAATACGAATCGGCACGCCGTCACGGCGGTCGAGCACGATGGTCTCGAGCGCCGCGATGTCCTGCGCCTGGTTGGGCACGCGTACCAGCAGCTGCTGCCCGTTGCGTTCGATGTATCCCGCGCTGACGTTCTGGTTGTTCTCGGACAGCGCGCCCACCACGTCATCGAGCGTGAAGCCATAGGCCAGCAGGCGTGCCGGATCCGGCGTCACGTGGATCTGGCGCACGTATCCACCGATGGCGCTGACTTCCGTGACTCCGGGCGTGTTGCGCAGCTGCGGCTTCACCACCCAGTCGTGCAGCGAGCGCAGGTCCATGGTGGTCCAGGCCTGGCCATCGGCGCGGCGCGCGCCCTGCTCCGCCGTGACCGTGTAGAGAAAGATTTCGCCCATTCCGGTGGCGATGGGCCCGAGCTCGGGCTCGAGACCCTCGGGCAGCTGTGATTTCACTTGCGCGATGCGCTCGGACACCTGTTGTCGCGCGAAGTAGATGTCGGTGCCGTCTTCGAACACCACCGTCACCTGCGACAGCCCGAAACGCGACAGCGAGCGCGTGTAGTCGAGCCGCGGCAACCCCGCGAGCGCCGATTCGATGGTGAAGGTCACGCGCTGTTCGGCTTCGAGCGGCGAATAACCCGGCGCCTCGGTGTTCACCTGCACCTGGACATTGGTGATGTCCGGCGTGGCGTCGATCGGCAGCCGCGTGAAATTCCACACACCGATGGCCGCGGCGGCCAATGTCAGCGTGAGCATCAGCCATCGATGCGCGATGGCGAAGCGAACGATTCGTTCGAGGCGCGTGCGCTCAGTGGTCATGGCCGGCGCTCTCTTTCTCGAGGTCTGCCTTGATGAGATAACTCTGCTCGACGACGATTTCCTCGCCGGCCTCCAGGCCGCCGAGCACTTCCGCGTTCCGCGAGTCGCGTTCGCCCAGCTTCAGGGGGCGCGGCGAATAGCGGTCACCGTCGCGCCTGAAGACCACCGTGTTGCCTTCGAAGGATTGCAGCGCCGACACCGGCACCACCAGCGCCGCCTGGCGTTCCCGCACCGTCACGAGCGCGCGTACGGCCGCGCCGGGGCGCCATTGACCATCGGCATTGCGCAGCGTGGCGCGCGCCACGGTGCTCTGACTGGCCGTCGCCGTGCCCGGGAGGATGCGGTCCAGTTTCGTGGTGGCCTGAGCGCCATCGCTGAGGCGCGTGATTTCCACCGCCATGCCCGGCGTGATGTGCTGCGCATCACCGCCGAACAGATGCAGGTCCACCCACAACGCGGAC